>Ga0247611_10002573_pt1 | contig 28817 bp, 40 predicted proteins | sample 177DNAGHGhighgp2_FD_192422 | JGI IMG/M metagenome (GOLD analysis project Ga0247611, IMG submission 192422) | Sheep rumen microbial communities from Palmerston North, Manawatu-Wanganui, New Zealand - 1770 DNA GHGhigh gp2 | ecosystem: Host-associated > Mammals > Digestive system > Stomach > Rumen... | reverse complement strand
CAGCTCAAGTCGGCCTTGCTCAAGTCGGCCTCGCTCAAGTTGGCCTTGCTCAAGTCGGCCTCGCTCAAGTTGGCCCAGCTCAAGTTGGCCCCGCTCAAGTCGGCCTTGCTCAAGTCGGCCTTGCTCAAGTCGGCCTTCATATCTTCCCAGCCTTCGCAGTCCTCTTTGAGCCAGTGATTGTGCTGTTCTACAATTTTGTCAAGTTCTTCCTGTGTCATGATTTACCTCCATTTCTCCGCTTTTGCTAGGCACTTACGTTCTACTTCTTGCCATTTGTACTCGTCGATACCGATGAATGGATTATATTCACACATAGCCTTGCATGCCTCTTTATTAAACTTGGCAGTTATCGCTCGGTGCATCCACAGTGCGCGTTTCAGTTTACGGTTCTCCATACCCGCATCCACGCTCTCTGCGTATGCCGTGGCTTTCGCATCCTCAAGTTTCTGCTTGAGTTCTGCGTTCTCGGCTTCAAGTCTATCGAATGCTTCGCTTACGGCTATTGTGTTCTTGAACCCTCGCTTTGCGAATCCGCAGCCTTCCCAGAAGAAGTCGTGCATTTGGCACTTGTCCTTTAGTTCCGCGATGGCCGCGTCCACGTCGTCAATGTCGTAGGCCTTCCACGGCTCACGATGCTCCACGCCGTTGATGTCCTTGCCCATGTTGCACTCTAGTTCAATGGGCTTTAATTCATCGCACTTCATTTTATGCCTCCTGGTAGATTCCAGATGCCACCCTTGCGGCGTACACTGTCGGGCTCTCTTGTTTCAGTTTATCTCTGTATTCCGCTTCGGTGTAGCAAGTCAAGCGCAGATACGCGCGGTGGAACGCCTCATCGGTGCAGTCGCACGTAGTCACAACCGGCTCACGGCAGGCGCGCTCCCCGAAGCATTGATACGCCTCTATGGTCGTGCCATCCTTGCGCTCCCACGTGTACGTCAGTGCGTTGACAAGGCACACGTCCTGCGCGGTAACGTCACGACCGCACAAGAAGCACTTGCCCACCACGTCCTCGTTTTTCAAGCGGTCATCGTCGCGGAGGTCGTAGGCGAAGGGGAGTTCCTTGTCGAAACGGTCAACGCATGCGGCGACGTATTTCACGATGTCTCCGTCGGCGCGCTCGAATTCCTCGTCGCAGATTTGCGATGCCTTGCGCTCGTTGTCCTCGAACGAGGTGTCGCGCGGCTCCAGCATCGGGAGGAATGAGATTTGGTCGGTCATGCGTTGCCTCCTGTTTGTTCTTTTACAAAGTCGGCAACGTCCTTGCTTGTGAAATACGGTGGGTTCCCGAAAACGGCTAAAACCGGGCTGCATTTCTTCTGGTCGTTGTTGAAAAGCAATTTCATTGCCTTTTTTATGCGCCTATTGTTCATGCCATCCTCAAGTTACAGCAATCGTCCGGGTTGGGGTTGAACTCTTTTTTCCAGTATTCGTATGCTCGGCTTTCGTCCTCGCAGACGGTTATCTGCTTGAACTTTATGTTCTTTATAAGTTCCTTCTTGATTTCGAGAGGAAGGTGACTATATCCGCTCTGCTTCACGATGTAGTCGGTAAAGTCGACCATATCGCCGAACCACTTTCGAATCCACGTATTTACGCGGAGAAACTCCACAATAATTTTGTCGCACTTCACGGCGTTTAGTTTTTCGTAGTCGACGAACTCCGGGATAAACGGGGAGAGGCGCAACGCCACATCAAATCCCGCGGATTGCAGTTTCTCTATTGCCGCTATGCGTCTGCTCGGTACGACGGCCTTCTCGTATTTCAGCGCGAGCTCGTCATTGGTAGTGGTAACTGTTACCTGGATGTGTGCGAGTTCCTTGTCAAGAATATTGATGTACTTATCGCTTGCAACAAGGTCGGACTTTGTGACGATAAGGTATGGTATTCTCCTCGCGTTCATCATCCTTATTGTCTCATACGTTACTCCGTGCTCGTTTTCGCACGGCTGGAAGCAGTCGGTCATACCGCCAAGACGTATAGCCGGAGCAACCTTTATTTTTCCATTCGCTATTTTATCAAGCACGTTGCGAACCTTCTTTACGTCAACAACCGACGGCGAGAGCGGGTTCCAGAGTTTGCGAAAATCCAGCAGGGATTTTGCGTAGCAATACTTGCAGTCGTGCGAACACCCGCAGCCATACGTATCGAGGCGTACGGGATAGTGACACTTGCTACCCTCATTACCCCCCCCCACGTTCTTGAAAAACGATTTAAATTCTTTCTTTTCCATTTTATATCTCCTTAAAAAAGAACCGCGTAAAGAGGATATTCGCAGAACCCGCTTGTCGCCGTCATTCCCATATTCTGGATAAGGCCCGCGTCCTCCGCGTTCTTGATGAGTTCAACCGGGTTGTTGTTGGTATCGATGTAGACAAGGTCGCTGCCGAAGGACCCCGGCAAGTTCACGGATAGAACCGAATAAACCTCTCCGTTCCCGTCCTTTACGAGTAGCGCGGTTGTGTTGTTAGACTCATACGTACTTTTTTCTAACGTGAACTTCTTGTTCTTGTATTTGAATGTTGTTTTCATTTTTTGTTCCTTTTGGGTTGTTTGTTTAGAAAAGCGAATATTGTCCGTTTTTGTTCATGATCGGGGCGGGCTCCGGCTCCTTTTTTGGTTCTTCGACAACTTCTATCGGTTCCGGGTTTTTACTTATTTTTTGCGCGTCCGTTTTACCTTTGTTATTTCTCATCTTGACCTCAAAATGAGGCCATGCAAAAAGGTACGCTGGTGTGTACCACGCCTGGCTATATTCAAGCGATAGAGCGTTCCCCAGGCGAACAACGGCAGGGACTCCAAGAAGAGAAAGCGTTAAGTATGTCATGTGCACGCAACGCGGGTCAATGTCGCCACAGTCCACAAAACAGTTCCACGCATAGTTTACGTTCATCGAGTGAAGGACATCTACAACCGCCACAACCATTCCACCCGCTCCGCACGTAGGTTCATGGATAGTGAAAACGTAGTTAGGGTCGTCTTGCAGTTTACTCCGTATTAGTTCCCTGTCCAGATTAACCTCGGCTGCAACACGCGATACACAATACGGCGTAAAAAACTGCCCCGCCTTACTGTTGCTTGTGCCGGACGCCATGTATATTTCCCCTGCCCAGTCGCAGAAATCGGCATCACCCGTTGTGGCCTTTGTTATTTCTCCGCCAAGTATCGCAAGACCTTGAGAGAAGTTTTCAAGTTGCGCCTTCGTGTACGTGGACGCTATGTCCATATAATGCTTTTCTAACTTGTCGTGGTCTTTTCCGTGGTCTACAGAATTACGTATGGATATGGCGCAAAGTTCAAAGAACTCCTTTACAACTGAATAATAGTCCCGGTTTGCCACCGAGTCGAAAATCCTGTTTAGTTCCTTTTTGAGTTCCAGATTCATACGTTAATCTTCTTCGCTTCAAAAGTTTTCCCGCAGGGGCATGAGTTTCGTGGGTCGTTGCTCATTCGATAGGATTGGGGTTTGACTTCGTAAAACTCAACGGAGACCCCCTGCGGTTTCTGGCAATCGTTTGTTCATGCCATACTAGGTGACCCGTGCGAGGCTGTGTGAGGGGGTTCAGTGTTGTGGTATACCCCGCACGGGTCTAAACTTGTGGGCGTTGTTTTACCGAGGTGCGTGACCGCGCCAAATCCTCGAAATATGCCGCAACGCTCAAGGCGTTGCTCCACTAATTGCCATCTGCCGTTAGCGCGGCGACATAGCCACCGATGGCGGTAGCGCACAGAGTTTGTGCTTATCGTGACAAGGCTTTGGCAGATACCCCGACAGCGGGAATAAGAGCAAGGCTTTATGACGACTTACGCCTTCTTTATCTAAGAGCCTAAAGACCTTTGGAATCCGTGCGAACAGAAACGAATCTCGTTGTCTAAATGCCCCTTCGGTAAAGAAGGAGTCCACCGCTGAATCCGTGCGCTGGGGCTTCGTTCGCAGGCACTCGCCTGCTAGTGGCACTCGCGGAATCGAACCGCGACTTTGTGGCGGTGGAAAATGAACAAAACCGCCAACCGACACCGAGTGTGCCGTGATGCACTCTTCCTCGTTTCTTCGGAGTTAGTTGAGCAGAGTGCGAGAGTGGCGTTCTAACTCGTCAAGGTTCGCCCCGTATTCCCCGGCGGCCGGGGCCACGCCGCCTTAGCCGGAGAAACGGCTAGAAGGGCAGGTCGTCAGGGTCCTCGTCCGAGTAGTCGTGCATACTTCCGAACGCGTTCTTTGTGGCGCCTGCGGTCTGCTGCTCCTGCGTGGCGTAGTGGGTCGGCTGCTGGTTCTTCGGCGTGAGCACCTGGAAGGATTCCATGTTGACTTCGGTTGCGTAGCGCTTCTGGCCGTTCTGGTCGGTCCAGCTGCGGGTAGCGAGGCGGCCTTCCACGTAGAGGCTCGTGCCCTTGCGGATGCCGAGCTGCTCGACGATGTCGGCCACCTTGCCCCAGCCTACGACATTGTGCCACTGCGTCTCCTCCTTCTGCTCGCCGTTCGCGTCGCGGTAGCGGCGGCTGGTGGCGATGGAGAACGAGACGCACTTTCGCCCGGACTGCTGGCCGAGACGGATTTCCGGGTCCTTGCCGAGGTTCCCGATGAGCATCACCTTGTTCAAATATGCCATGCTGTGCTCCTTTACTTCATGTTGAGGGTGCGGACCTTCGGCTTCTGCTCGATGGTGTCGGGGAACATGTCCATGATCTTCTCGACTGTGAGGCCGGACGCCTTCGACATGGCCGAGACGGTCACGGTGTCGAGGAGCGCGTCCTTCGCCACGAGCTTCTTGTTCACGAGGATGTTCGCCACCACTGCGCCGGCGCCCGGCCTGAACTCGTAGGTGTAGGACTGCTTATTCCACTTCACGTTCGGCGGGAGTTCCTCCTCGGTGCCGACGTTGTAGGTGTGCTTGAGCACCTCCTTGATGCTGGCGACGGTCTTTTCCATCCACTTCATCGCCTCGTTCAGTTCGCGGAAGGCTGCCGTCTTGGCGTTGCGTGCCGAGATGAAGGCGGGGACCTCCTCCTCGGTCATCTCCACGCCAGCGTGTTCCAGGGCGAACCTGTAGGCGTCCATCGCGCCCTCGCTGAGTACCATGTTCCCGAATTCCTCCGGGCGGATGATCATTACTTCCTTGCTAGCCATTGTCGGCCTCCTTGTTTGCTTCGGTGACTGCCATCTGCGCGGACTTGTACACCATCTGGCGTACGTTCGCCGGTACCTTGTCCAGGTCGGCGACCTGCATCTCCTTGAGGGCCGCGTCGTAGGCCTCGGGCGCCTGCTGGCGGAGTTCGCCCATCATGCTCACGAACTTCGCCTTCTGCTCGTCGTCGGAGCCCTTCTTTGTCGCCTTCTTCGGTGCGGGCTGCTGCGTGGGCTCGTCCATCACCTGGTAGTCGGTATCCTCGGCTGCAGCCGTGCCCATGTCCTCGATGTCCTGGGTGAACTCGCAGGAGCCGCCCGTCGCCTTGAGGGTCGCGTCCACGAGGGAGCGCTTGCTCGCCATCTTGAGCACAGTGTTGTACACGTCGGCGATGTCCGGGTTCTCCATCTTCCTGTCGCCCTTCCTGAAAATCTTCCAGGCGCCGTTCTCGTCCTTCTTTGCGACAAACCCCTTGCCGCCGAGGAGCGCCGGGTCGCGGTCCTTCCAGTAGGCGGATGGCACCGGCTTGCCCGTGTTCTCGAGCTCGCTTCCCCTGTAGCGGTACTTGCTTTCCATAGTGGAGCAGGAGCCGAGGCCGGTGGCGATGGGCGTGCCGGTGACGATGCTGGTGAGCGTCGTGGTGACGGTGTACTCGCGGTGGCCGTTGCCGAGGTCGGCGATTTCCACCTTCGCGTCGGGTGCGAGCTTGAACGCCATGCACAGGAGCTCGGCTCCGTTCTTGAGGAGGGTGGGCTTCGTGCCGCATCCGGGTACGACACCGTAGTGCACGTCCTTCTGCATGATCTGGCGCTTGATGTCGGCGACCATTCCGGCGCGCGCCTTGAGTTCGTTGAGCCCCATCATGAAGTCGGGGTTCTCGTGGATTTCCGCCACGGCGGTGTTGTTGTTGTTTTCCATTTTGTTTCTCCGGTTTTTGTGTTGAATTCTATCCGAGTTCGGACATGGCCACCTCGGCCATGCCTGTGATTGCGCGCTGCCAGTCCTCGAGGGCGGACTTGCGGGCGACCGCGAGGCGGGTGAGTTCGTCCACGTGCTCCTTGCCCGTGCGCTGGTGCATGACCGCCATCGTCGCGAACTCGCTCGCGGCCTTGAGCCACTGGACGTTCGCCTTGTAGTAGTTGCGTTCGAGGATGTCGATGTCTTGTCGTGTAGTTGCCATTTTTTACTCATTGTGTTTAAATCATTGTCAGCAGTGCCACGGCGATGATGGCTGCTCCCACGGATGCCCCGACGAGTGCCAGCGCGATGCCGTTCGTGCTCTCGTATTCGTTCTTTTCCACGCTGTCGTGGATGCCGTCGTTCGCGCGTTCGCGCTTGAAGTTGAGTTCGTTGTTGTTCATTTTTTCCTCGCTTTTTAAAAAGTATTGGAGAGCATTCTCGCGGTCCAGTCCGTCGTGGCGAAATCCGCTCCCGAGACCCGGATGCGCTCGACTTCCTTCACGACCTTACCCACCGTGGAGGCCTCGCCCTCGACAATCAAAAAGGCCCGATTCGGCTCACCACGCGCGATGAACTGCGATGCGGTCTTCTTCGACTTGTAGACGTGTTCGGTCATATAAACCTCATTGTTAGTCCTCGATCATGCCGAAGTCGTGCATCATCGAGATGACCTTCGGCAGATAGTGCGTTTTTCCGATTTTCTTCAAAGCATTCTCAACAACATTTGTCATCCCCTGCTTGACGCAGATAGCGATGCGGAGCGGGTGCGGAAGCGCGTCCGGGTTAGACCCGAAGCGGTAGAAGTCACCGCAGAACCTCTCGACCGCAGGCTCGACGTAGTTCATGAAGCTGTCGTATGCCTTCTCGTCGGCGAGCGTGCGCTTGCCCTCGCTCTTGTAGGTTCGGCTCACGTCGCAGAACTTGCCGTACTTGTCGACGAGTGTGCAGTAGAGCGCGACAGTGCGCCTGCGGTTTATGGCCCTTATACTAACCATTTAGGGGCCTCCATCAGTATGTTCGGGATTTTTATCGGCTCTTTCTTTGTCGGAGGTATAGCGCGCTTTTCCTTTCTGTAAAGAGCGTCAAGCGCGATAAAGGATTGAAGGCTCTTGAGGTTATTGTCCTTGAACTCCGGCATCCATGGGTACTTCCCGCAGTCGTTGATATAGTTTTCGCCATATTTTTTTACGCACCATTCAAGGTCTCCGATTGTTACGCAGTGAGGCATCATGCCCTTTTCGTCGTGCATCTCGTGAGCATCAGCAAACAGTCGTCTCAAGTTCCTTGTCGGCACGTCCATCTTGTAGACGTAGTCGACGAACATCTCGAAATCCTCATCGTTCATCTTGTCACCCTTGTACTTGAAGATGTCCTCTTTTACGAGGAACGAGATGATTTCGACGCGCATCGCCTTTACAAGCTTGTCGACTGTTTCTTGAAGTTCCATTATCCCACCTCTCCCATTTTTTCGGCCATCATCTTATTGACGACGGAGTCGTCTTTAAAGAAATTCGTGCGCTCATCTCGCTCAATCTGCTTGAACGACTTTTTGCCTTTACTCGCATCGGTATCCTTGCGCCTGCCCCAATTCAAGAGCGTCGCGTAGTGACTCTTGTACCTTTTCCCGCTGCTCGCCAGGTACGAGGACAGCTCTTCGATGAGCGCGTTCGCCCGTTCTGCGCCCTCTGCCTGCACGAGCTTCTCGAACTCGGCGGTGGTCATCTTGACGTTTCCGAACTCGCCGTATGAGTTCTGCGGCGGTATGGTGCTGGAGGGCTTGCTAGTTGCCCTCCCGTCCACGGGTCGCTTGTCCTTATCGGTCAGGCCGTCGAGAGTCTCGGTGTCGGCAGATGAACAGGTTTCCAAATTGGCGGCATCTCTGCAGTCGGTTTCGTTCTGCGAGCCCTCGCGGGTGTCGCCATCTGCCGACAAGTTCTTTGCGTCCTTTGCCGCCCTGATGTCGGCAAGGACCTTCTCGTATTCTTCGCGCCCGTTCTGCGCGACAATCTCCTCGACAATTTCCTCTTCGGTCGGTGATTCGTTGTTGTCGCGCTTGTTCAAAATCCCCTTCGCGATGGACTTCCAGCGACCGAGCTTGCCGTTCGCTGCAAAACCCTTCGAGAGCGTGATGCAGTACATCCCGAACGGCAGCGGGTTCTTCTTGCGACCGCCATATATCAGCGTATCGCGGAACCTTGCGGCCCAATCCTGCGCGACCTTCGGCGACTCTGCCGCACGGTCGAGTTCCAGGATGAGCTCCTCGACATCTATGTAGATGGAGTTAATCACGCACGCCTTCCATCTTGCTTACGATCGATGCGGCGACGGTAGATTGGTAAGATAGCGCGTATTCGGTCGTGGCATCGCCTGCTTTGCTGGCGTTGTCAGCCGCGGCCTTCAGTTCGTCGCGCTTGGTTTTTGCTATATTGAGGATGAACTCGCGTTCTTCCTTCGTGCAGGAAAATGTTGCCATAAGGCCTCCGTTCGATTAAAACGGAAGCCGTGAAAATGGTTTAAATATTCCGCATTATCGGCAACCGTTTATGTATAATTTATAATTAAAAATTGCAAAATGCAATAGTTTTCTAATAAAAATTAGTAAAAAGTAGTTTACAAAATACCCGTAAATTGAGGGGGCTTAAAATGGGCTTTTGAGGGGGCTTGAAGTACCCTTTGACAATAGAATAGAATAGAATTAAATAGAATAGAATTGAATAGAATAGAATGGAATAGAATAGAATAGAATAGAATAGAATAGAATAGAAGTAAAGTAAAACAAACTATGTTTGTGTGTGTGTATCGCGCGCGCGCGAGAAAATCGTTTTTCGCATACTTGCCCCACCAAAACGCAAAAGAGCCCCCGGAAGGGGCTCTCCGTGCAAATGCGGGGCGTTCTAGTCCTTGGGCTTGTCCTCTCCCATGTCCTTCTTTGTCAGTTCCTGGAGCATCTGCTCGATGCGGTCGAGGCGTTGCCAATTCGACGCGTTGTTCTCGAAGAACCGAAGGAGGGCGAAGAACACGTAGAGGATTATGCCCCACACGACGATCGTGCCGACAAGTTCCCAGCTCATTTTGCCCCCTTGTTGACCTTGATGTAGGCATTCAGCAGCCACCGAACGAAGCCCGACCTGTTCCCCACCTCCGCGACCGGCTCCCCTCCCTCGATGGCCACCGACATCGCCTTCTCGAGCTGCCGGCGGTCGAGCATCAGGTTGATGCGCTCGAAAGGCCTGCCCTTGGATTTCTTGTTCATACGGCCCTCCTTATGGGTTCGCTCCAGACGACGAGCGGCATGTATGACGGCGGGATGCACCCGAACACGCGCGTGAGTGCCTCATCCCTGCTTGTCGCCACCACGGACTCCGTGACGGTGGTGCAGGTCGGGCCGTGGAAGTGGCACACGTGCCACAGAAAATGCCTGAGACGTTGCAGTTTACGCATATTGACCTCGCTTTTTTTGGATTTAAGGGTTGTAATGAGCGAAAAAGAAAGTTAGATGTTGTGTTTTTCCATAAAATTTTTGCCAATCTTGACGATTTTGTTTACAAATTCCTCGTTGCCTTCGATGGCGCAGGTGCGCACCTTGTTGTAGTCTGCGTGGCCGTATGACGGTGAACAGAAGTAGAGGTGGGTGTGGCCAAGCATGGGCACCTTGGTGTAGTTGCCGTGCTTTTCTGTAAGCAAACGGCGGAGCATATGGAGCGCAACGCTTCTGTAATGGGAATCGCCATACTGGCCGTATGCACCACGCTTGTACCATGCCATAAGTTCAGCCGCTTCGAATCGGGTCTTGCGCTGCGATTGGTAGGCCATAGCATACGCCTTGCGGGATTCTCGAATAGTTGTGGAAATATCTTGAATTAGGCCGTAGACTTCCTTTTGCGAAGGGGTTCGGCCAATCTTGATCGCGGCAAGATGCCAGACTTCGGTTTGATTTTTACCTTTCAGGGCGTCTCTGAATGCTTTTTTTGTGAATTTCATTTGATTTTCCTCGCTTGTTGTTTGTTTACATTTCAAATATACACACTTTACACACATTTCGCAATAGTTTTATTGTAAAACTTTCTTTACAATTTATTTAATTATTGCATTTATGCGCATATTTGCATAAATTTACGAGTGTGAAGGGGGTTCGCAGATAGCGAGGGCGAACCCAAATGGCAAGAAATCAACGTAGACGCGCGCAGGAGGCTCTTTTCAGCCCAGACCCGTCAACTATACCACCCGACGAAGAAAAGGCCGCAGAACGCACGGAAACGCAATTAACGGACGTGCCGACAATCACTCCAGACCCATCCCCTGCCGACTACATCTCCAGTCGGTACGGTATCGAAACCAACTGCACCAACGTGCCGCGGCTCTTGTACGCCATCCTCTGCGAGGTGGTAAGGGGGCGAAAATGACCGTCATCCCTGCCAAAAAGACAAAAAATGTCACAAGGACGGCAAAAAAGCCGATTTTGCGCGAAAAATGCGCGGTTGCTGAATCCGCAACCGCCAAAAAGACCGAAACTCGCGGCGGTTTGCAGAATTTTAGGGGGAAGCACGTCCTTACTCCAGAACGTGCCCGGGAACTATCCTTCAAGGCGACAGAAATCAAGAAGGTGCGCGCTGCCGCTCGTGCGCGCTTGCTTGACATCGCCCTCCACAAAGGGCAACTTGAAAACCTTTTTCGGGACGGGCTGAACGGCGACACCGATGCGATGGCGATTGCGGAAAAGGCCGCGAAGATGGTCGGCCTCGATTACCAGGCGAGCCCCGAAGCGTCGAAGAAGATCGAACTCGCCGGAAAACTCGACAACAACTTGAACGTCCACATCGAGAAGGTGTAGCGTGGATGTCACGCTGAAACTCCTACCCCATCAGCGAAAGTTGATGGACTCCACCGCAAACAAGTCTTTGCTTTTGTGCGGACGTGGCGCGGGTAAGTCCTTCGTGCTTGCCGCGATAACCCTCTTGACCATCTTGCAGGGCAAGAACGTGATGGTGGGCGGCCAGCGGTACGACACGCTCCACGATACGCTCTATGCCGAAATCAAGCGCATGGCGACCGACTGGGGCATCTACTCGTTCATCGAGTGGCGCGAGGCCCCGATGCAGATGCGGTACAACGGGCATTTCGTCTACTTCGGCACATACGAGTCGGTGGATGCATCGCGTGGCTACACGAATATTTCCCTGCTATTGCTCGACGAGATGTTCCTCGCTCCCCTGCCAATCCTCTCCGTCTGGGGACCGTGTATGCGTGGCCCGGAGGTCGACAAGCCCCGCATCATCGGAGCGACCACGCCACGCGTCGACAGCGGATGGAACGTGCTCATGGCTTCGAGCGACTGCGACTGGGAAATCATCAAGGCCACCACGCGCGACAACACGTTCATCACCGACGAGCAATATGCGCTCATCCTATCCGGCATCACTACCGACGAGATGCGACGCCAGGAACTCGACGGCGAAATCCTTGTCGGCAACGGAGCGACATCGCTCATCCGTCTTGACGAGTTCCCGCTCGTTGCCGCGACCACGCTTGACGAGACGATCGTGGCGGGGCTCGACTGCGGCGAGGGTGTGGAACGTGACGCGACCGCGTTCTTCGCTCGACGCGGCAACACCGTGCTCGATATGTGGAAGCTGAACGGCATCGACCACGAGGAGACCGTGCGGCGCATCGTCAACTTCAACCACAAGCACAAAATCGGCAAGCTGAACATGGACATGGCGTTTTCCGACTACGAGTTCAACATCCTCAAGTACGAGATGCCCTGCGAGCAGATTCCGTTCTCGCGCCATCCGAGCGAGGACAACCGCGAGAAGTTCGCGAACATCCGCGCCGAGATGATGTTCAACTTTGCCGCGCAAGTGAAGCGCGGTCTATGCGTGGACGGGTTTGACCTAACGCCAGAACTGAAACGGCAGGCCTGCGCGCTATCGTGGCGCAAGGATAGGCAGGGCCGCTTGCTCGTGACACCGAAGGATGACCTGCGCGTGTTGCTCAAGATGTCCACCGACATCCTGGACGCTGCCGCGCTTTCGTGCGTGGAACTCTCCAACATCGACGACCCGGTCATCAAGACGGCGGGGAACGACATGGACGTGGACGAAATCGAGAGGATAATGGATGAAGCATAGATTCCCGGCATTCGAGAACGAGGACGTGTTCGCCATGTGTGTGCGCCTGCGCAGGGTTCACCGCATCACCAGCGAACTCGACGACATGATTGGCTCGGTCTTGTTCGCCATCGTGCGTCTCGCGGTCGCCATCAACCTGCGGAGCGCGGATGCGTACCTCGAGGAAGTATGCCGCGATGACGACGTGCAGATGGAGGTGGTCTTGATGCTGCTCGACAAGATAGACACGGATGCCAAGACCGAGAACCCGCACGCGCTCATCAACTATCTGCTCGGGGTCGCCATCGCGCGGTTCAAGGTGGTGCGGCGCAACCGTGCGAACCGTCAACGCCTGCGCCCGACAAAGTTGATGAGCGCACTAGACAACGATCGGATTGGCAAGCAACACAGCGTTGAGTTCGCTTTTGCAACGTGTCGCGATATTGACGGCAAAGAAATTTTGAAAACCTAAACCGAAGGAGGACACGATGTCCAGATTAGACAAGGCTCTCGCCGAACTTGCGGCTGAGAAACCCGAAGAAACGAAACCGACCGAGCCGAAGCCTGAAGAAACCCAGGTGGAACAGCCGACCGAAACCCCGGAAGACAAGACCGAGGAAAAGCCGGAAGAACCCGAACAGCCTGCCGAGCCGAACGAGGACAAGCCCGAAGACAAGCCCGAAGAACCGAAGCCTAAGAAGGAAATCCCCGACGACCCGATGAAGCGCGCCGAGTATTCGTTCCGCAGGCAGCTCGACAAGAACAACAAGAAGCACGCCGACGAACTTGCCGCGCGCGACAAGGAGAACGCCGAACTCAAGGCGCGACTTGCCGAGATCGAGAAGAAACTCGACCCGCAAAACGTGCCAAAGACCCGCAAGGACTTCGAGAGCGACGATGACTACATCGACTACCTCACGCAGCGCAGGGTGAACGCCATCCTCGCCGAACGTGACGCGGAAGCGAAGAAGAAGGCCGACGCGGATGCGGAAACCAAGCGCAAGCAGAAGGAAATCGACGATGAGGCGAGCGAACAGCAGCGCGTGTGGATGGAGAACGTCCACGCGGCGTTCAACGACGAGAAGCGCGAGCAGGAGTTCTACGCGAAGGTGCAGTATTGTTCGCAGCGCGGGCTCGGGCAGATTCTCGACGAATGCCCTGCCGCTGCCGACTTCCTCATGAACCACCCGCACGGCCCTCGCGTCATGGAGAAGGTGCTGAACGACCAGCAGACCTTCCGCGACGTGTTCGGCGACGGTTCGCGCCGTGTCTCGCAGCTCGACGTGTACTATGCCCTTCGCCGTGTCGATGAGCGCATGGATGACGCACCCGCTGCGCCTGCCACCCCTGCCGCGCCGACAAAGCCCACGATGCCGCACTTGGGCAAGCCAGGAAAGCAGGCGGGAGCGGGAGTCAAGCCAGACATCTACTCCGACCCGGACGAGATGCGCGCGTTCGTGAGACGCTTCAAGTAAAAAATTTTAAGGGGGTGCGCCTTCTCGCGACAATATGAGTGCAACGGGGAATCGCGAAACCCCGTTCGCAGAGTCGGCGCACGGCCCCTTGTCTTTGGTCGAGACGTTAAACACAACCACTTGAAGCACCCATGACATTGTCCGTAGGTGCGCGGACGATTAACCGAATACCTACACCATTTGCGCACGTGTTGTGCGCGGAGGATAATCTCATGGCATTTGCCAACAGCAAGAAATTGAAGCTCATCGCCGCCCTCGTGGGTGACGAGATGAACTACATCAAGGGCGCAAAGTCCCAGTTCCCGCAGGCAGAACTGAAGGGCAAGAAGTACGGCATGAAGGTCACCGGCTATCTTGCTGACCCCGGCACCGTTCACGACGGCATCGTTGCCAACCCCGACTCTGTGAACGAACCCGAAATCAACGCCTACATGAACAACAAGAACTCCTCCGTGGAACTCGACCTCTGGGATGAGTTCGTGAACACCGAGGACGGCGAAAAGTTCATGGAAGAAATCGGCGCACTGCGCGCCAAGAACCTCGCCATCAACACGCAGAAGGCCGTCATGGATGAAAACATGTTCGCCTCTGCCCAGGCTCTCGTCGTGACTTCCGCAGACTTCAAGCTGCTCACCAAGTCCGCGAAGGCCCTGAACGAACTCGGCGTCGCTGGCAAGAAGCTCTCCTTCCAGTCCCCGACCATCATGGGCGACATCGCGGAAGGCGGCCTCGCCAAGTTCATCCCGAACGAGAAGATGACGAAGATTTACGAGGATGCCTACCTCGGCAAGTACGGTGGCGCAGAACAGATTGAACTCGCCAACGTGCCGGTCATCAACACGACCAACATGGACGCTGCCCCGACCATTTCGGGCACGATCGTCAAGGATGCCAACAACAACGTGCTCGGCGTGACCGCCATCAGCGCCATCACTCCTGCCACCTCGGGCAAGCTCCTCGCGGGTATGCCGTACAAGTTGAGCGGCCTCAAGGTTCGCACCGCTGCCGGTATCGAGACCGAGCAGGACTACGTCGTCATTCCGCACATGGAGAACCGCGGCGGCACTTCCGTGCTCGTCATCCCCGAACTGCGCATTGCCGCTCCGGGTACGGGCTACAACAACGCGAACGCCGTCATCGCTGCTGCAGCCATCAGCGCGGCTGCTTCCGGCACGACCGTCACGTTCACCCTCACCCCGATGCTCACCGCTTCCAAGCAGTACGTCGTGGGCCAGGTTCGCACAGAGTCCTGCCTCTCCTTCGACCAGTACCGCTTCAACAGCCTGCCGGGTTCCGAAGTCAAGGACGTGGGCACCGATGGCAACATCACGCTCAAGGTCATGGAGTTCGGCGACGGCAAGAACGGCGTGAAACTCTTGCGCATCGACCTTCCGTTCTGCGCCAAGATTTTCGACCACCGCGAATCCGTCACGACCTACACGCTGGTCTCGTAAGCCTCGCTAAACTCAAGCCTCCTTTGGGTTATGCTCGCCGGATAATTCCGGCGGGCTTTTTGTGGTTTTTCTTCGCGACAAAATGAAGGCATGACCGTAAATGAAATTGTAGACTCCGCTTGCCGCGACCTCTCGATGATTGCGGATGACGAACACGCCGATGGCGCGCTGCTCGACTCTTGCGCGGAACTTCTCAACACCGCCATCGCAGACCTCAACAGCGACAACTACATCGCGTCAAACATTCGCGAGGATGTGGTGACCGCTGCGGGGAGCATCAAGTTCTTCACGCCCATTGCAGGCGAAATCACGGCAGGAAACGTCGTGCCTATCGAACCGCCCGACAACATCATGGGCGTGGCGCGTCACGTTGGCATCCGATGGATGCAGCTCCAGCCCATCAGCGTCGAGGACGTGTCCTCGCTCGCTTCGGGTTCGCTCCCGCAGGGCTATGCGTACAACGTGTATGCGGACAAGGCCCCGGACAACTCGACGCGCATGGTGGGTGAAATCAAGATGAACGGCACGGCGGGTGCGGAGTTCAAGGTGTTCTCCGCGCAGAAGCTGCCGCACTACTCCGCAGGCGATACGATTTACTTGTCTCCCCTCTACAAGAACCTCATCCTCTACGCGCTCGAGGCGCGGATGGTGAAGAGGTACAAGCTGTTTGCCTACAAGGAATCCGTCGCGGAGGACTTGCTCGAGGCGAAGGATGCCATCGACAAGAACGCGGCGGTCAATAGGCCGCTCACGAACCTCGGACAGCTAGCAGGCTCGTACATGGATGACTACTACAACGGCCTCGGCGGGGTGGGCTTGTAATGGCGGCGAAAGTTACAAATATGCTCGTGGGCGCAACCGACCGCGCGAAATTCGCGGCGGTGCAGGGCAGCGCGTGGAGCAACAACATCTACTACTCGCGCAACGGCAAGAACGAGTACATGGAGAGCGTGCCTGGCTTGAAGAAGTTTGCGATGACCTCGACGAGCGCGGTGTGCCGTGGCTCATACGTGAGCACTATCGGCCTGCGTTCGGAATCCTCGCCCGAGGATATGTTCGCCGTGTTCGGCACGACCTTCTACCGCGTCACGACTGCGGGAACGTTGCAAACCCTCGGAACGGTTGCCCCGAGCGGTCGCATCAGTTTTGCCGAGACGGGTGGCCCTCGCGCGCTCCTGCTCATAGCGGACGGCGTGAACCTCCAGGCATACGACCTGCTCGAAGGCGGCGCGCTCAAGCCGGTGCAGCTCCCAGAACGCATCACCGAAGGCCGCGGCACGATTCGCCCGACGCACGTGGCTGTGGTCGGCGGCTCGATCGTGGTAAACGATGCGGGGAGTGGCTATTGCTACTACTCGAAGGCGTACCCGCTCGCGAGCGATACGCGCACGATGTTCCAGATGCAGGACGGCAAGCCGGTCTATGCGCCCGACGGCGTGACCGTACTCACCGAGGACTTGGACGCGTTCGCGCACGTGTTCGAGGACGATTACCACGTGCAGCAATATTTCAATACCGAATCGTCGAGCGACAACATCAACGGCATCTATGCGGTCGGCCCTACCTTGTACGTGTTCGGCCCCAAGACGGTCGAGATTTGGCAGCGTGGTACGGGAGAATACGAGGATTGGGTGCGCACGTCCTACACCGCGCAAAACTCTTTCGGCCTTGAGGCCCCGTTCTCGGTGGCTTCTTCGGGCTCGGTGGTGTACTTCGTGGCGAGCGGCGCGCAATATGGCAAGTGCGTGATGATGGCGACCGGCACATCGTTCAAGAAGATTTCCGAGCAATGGCTCGATGACAAGCTGCTGGAGAATCCCGAGGGGCAGGCTTACGGGTTCTGCTATTCCGAAGGCGAGCACAACTTCTTCGTGATGCAGTTGCCAGGATGCAACGAGACATGGGTCTACGATGCGCTCGATGGCGGGTGGCATCAGCGGTCAACCGTGGGCGACCTGGGAACGGATGTGCGGTGGCGCGCGGAGTCGGTCGCATATTGGCGCGAGAAGTTCTACGCGTTCACGCGCGACGGCCTTGTGTGCACGTTCATGCGCGACTACTTCGCCGAGGATTTCCGCACGGGAGAAAAACGCCCGGTCATTCGCAGAAGGCAGACGGGCGTGGTGGTCGACAACTTCCGGCCCTTCACCATCGAGGAACTCGCGGTGGAGTGCAACGTGGGAATGTTCGAGAATTACGACACCGAGCCGAAGATGATGCTCGAGGTGTCGAAGGACGGAGGCCACACGTTCGGAACGGCGAAGGCCGCAGGGCTCGGACATACTGGCCAGTATTCGCACCGAGTAAGATGGCGGAATCTCGGTATGAACCGCAAGTGTGTCATCCGCGTGAGTTTCTCCGCACCCGTTGACCTTGTAATCAGTTCGTGCGAGGTTCGCGCGACCGCGACGGAGGCGATGATCTAATGCGCTCCGGCATCATCAACGAGACCTCCAAGATTACGGACGTTGTGGGAGTCCTCACTGGCTCCTGGTACGAGCATTACCGCAACGGATGGCACGTTGTCAAGACCCCGTTCGTGCTCTCCATGAGCGGGAGTTTCGCGGCAGGGCCGGTCGAGTTCCCGACCATCCCTAACCGCTACGGCATCGCACGCTGGGCGAACGCTACGGCGAGCGGGAACATACTCGTCAAGCCGAAACAGACGAACATCGTGCTGCCGGAAAACGCGTTCGTGGACATCACCATCTACGGCATCGAGGGAAAGTTATGAAGAACGTAAAGAACGTAAAGGACGAAAAGAAGAAGGGCGAAGGCAAGGAGGACATCTACTCCATTCGCGACAAAATGAAGAAACTCCAGGAAGCCATCGAGGACTACATCGACAACATGGAACTCGACGGCAAGGAAAAGGAGAAGGACTAATGGCGAACTTTATCGACGACCTCGCCGACGCTCTCGGGTTCGGCAACAACAAGCAGACGGACGCGGCACAGCGCACTCTCGACGAGATGCTCGCGCGTGCGAACGGCGTGTCCGCGCAGAACCGCGGACTCATCCGCGATTACTACGACCAGATGAACGGCACGTTCTCCGAAGGTGCCGGCAAGTACAACGAGGCGGTCGCATCACTCGCCGATGCCATCGCGCACCAGGGCGACTACGACAAGACTGTGGATGACTTCCTCGACCCCGCACGTGAACAGCGAGTGCAGGCGGCAATGAGCGCAATCAACAACAGCGCGGCGGCGGGTGGTTCTCGATTTTCGTCCAACTACCTCGACAAGGTGGCGGCGAAGCAGCAGGCCCTCGCGAGCGAGGAATGGCGCAGCGCATACGACCGCTTGATGCAAGACCGCCAACAGCAACTGCAGCAGGCGCAGACGGGAGTGCAGAACCTCGGCACGATGGCAAGCATCTACGGCAACGACCGCAACAACTTGATGCAGGCGTTGAGCGACTACACGAGCAACATGGCGAACCAGAACAACGCCGACTTGCAGATGGCGACGGATGTCATGGGCCAGAAGGCGAACCTCGACGCGAACCGCAAGGGCGGATTCTCCGCAATCCTCGACGGCATCGCCCCGATGGTAAAGGCTGCAGCCCCATTCTTCGGAGGATAGCACGATGCCCTTGTCAATCAACTTTAGGTGGAATGTTCCCGCACTCGACAAGCCCGAACCCGAGGCAATCCGCTCGGGCTGGAAGTCCGCTATGAACGACATCGGCGAGACGGGCCGCTACTTGCGAACCCGTGCCGACATCAACGAGCAGAAGCGCATCGCGGAAGAGGACAGACAACGCCGTATCTCCGAGGAGGAACGGCAGAAGAAACTCTACGGCGACGCGGCGAACAGCATCCGAGGCAAGGTCGCCGAACGCGCTGCACTCGTAAAGAGGCGCGACGAAATCAAGGCGCGCATCGCTGAATTGAAGGGAACGGGCAATGGCTAGTTTTTCGCAAGTAGTGGAACTTCTCGGGAAGGTCGCGCTCCAGATGCTTCCGGGCATAATGCTCGGCGGCGGTAATTTCTCGCGCGCCATCGAGAAGGCCGCAGCGAAGAAGGGCCTGAAGGGTGCGGCGATGACGTACCCAGGACTCACGCGTGAGTTCATCTACCCCATTACCTACGTGGCGAACTCGCCCACGTGGGTGAACAACGCCACGCTAGACCGCAACATCGCACCAGAGGCCCTGCGCTCGCAGACCCTCGAGGAACACAACCGCGCACTCATGGAAGGCGGCGACGTGGCAGAGCGCGCTCTTGTGTCGTGGTGGCCCAACGAGGACGGCACGGTAAGGCAGAACCCTACACCGGGTTCTTCTGCCGTGTCGGGCGTGAAGATTCTACCGAACAACAAGATCCAGGTGCAGTTCCGTGGCGGCGGCAAGTGGTACACATACAAGGGAGGGAGGAATCCGCACGAGGCATCTATGGCCGCTGCGGAACTCCTGCAAGCTCCGAGCATCGGGCGTATGATGAACCGCAACGGAAAACTCGCGCACACGAGCCCGACGGACAAGGACGGCTACATCGACAACAACGTTGGCGCATGGGCGCGCAGACACTACGACCCGAACTGGTAAGAGGACATTATGAGCGAATTTGGATTTAGATGGGCGGGTGCTCCCGCGATGCAGAACGGCGGCGAGGACGCGGCACTTGCCGGACAGCAGGCGCAGATGCAGGCCAAGGACGCCGAACTTGCGCAGCTCGAAACGGAACTCGCGCAAGTCGAGGCGCAGATTGCGGAGTTCGACCGCATGAACCCCGGCATCGCCTCGGGCGACATCGACATTGCCGCGACGATGATGGAGGCGGGAAATATTGCCCCGTACCAGCAGGCGGTCAACACCGAAATCGGGCGCAGGCAGATGAACGCGTCCGGCAGGGATGCTGCCGAGTCCGCAGTCCGCAACGCTATCGCGAACGCGAAGAAGTTGGAATGGGGCTTGCACGAGGCGGACGACTGGATGCAGCGCAAGACGCGTGGCGAGATGAAGGCCGCGCTCGACGATGCGAAGTACGTAGCCGAGAAGAACGGCATGGATCTCCCGCGCGAATACTACGACCTTCTCAAGAAGGTTGACGAGGGCGCAGCCAACGACACGGGCGTGGGCGGCGGCGATACGGTGCTTGCGGACACGCAGCGCATCGAGGGCCTTGTGCGCAACAAGAACCTCCACGACAAGGACATCCGGGAACTCTACGCGAAGGCCGACAAGATGGGCGACAATTCGAGCGAGGCGGCAAAACTACGCGCACTTGCCGACAAGTACAAGAACTCGACCGCAGAAGCGGGTGAACGCAGAAGGCAGGCGAAAGCGAAGGCGAAAGAAGATGCCAAGAATTTCGCTGCAAGAACCGCAAACATGACCGAAGCCGAACGCAACCTTGAATACAACAGCGCGAAGGCCAGCGGAGAAAAGTGGACAAACTTCTTCAAGATGTTGAACGGGAAGTTGGTGGAGGACGTGAAGTAATGGCTAAATACTCCGACATCATCAAGAACGTGAACGAGAGGGCCACAGCGGGCGACCTCTATCTCGACCCGCGTCTTGCCGCAACTGCGGAGAAGGTTTACGCGCCTACCGACGAACTCGCGGCAGACTCCATCATTGCGCAATTTCCCAATCAGTTCGAAGGAGTGAAGGCCGCCGGCGAAAAGGCGATAATTCCAGACATCAGCGTTGCCGCATCTCTTGTCGGATTGAACGACATCAAGGACGGCCCGACAAAAGAGGAACAGTTCATCGACCTATTCCCGAAGAAGCAGAAGGAATGGAAGGAGGACATCGTCGCGGACGAACGACTCGGCAAGCGCGGTTGGGAAAGCATCTACAATACATGGAAGGCCGCAAGCGTGTCGAAGATGATGCGCGACATTGACGAGAATCGCGAGAAGGTATTGAGCGAAGGTTCTGCCGTTGCAAGACTACCGATCGTCGGCGACGTAGACCTCGGCAATGCCGGAAAATTTATATCGCAGGGCGGGAACTTGCTTTCAAAGATTTTCACTCCACGTAGATACGAAGCCATCGCTCGTGGTGATGACCCGAGTTTCACCGACACGGCAGGCGACATTGTTGAGAATGCCGCATACATGATACCGGGCGCAACTTTCGGCAAGATTATCTCCGGCGCAAACAAGGCCGCGAATGCCGCGAAGTTCGGACTCGGTATTGCTTCCGCTCCTGCTATTGCGGAGGTTTTTGACGCAACGACTCGCGGCGACGATGACCCGAACGCAGACCGCAGGAACTTTTCGTGGGGTGACGTGCTTATGGGCGCGGCGACGAATGCTGCAGTAAATCATGGCATTGTTCGTGCTATGGGTGGCTTGTACAACACCGCGCTCGGTACTGCACAAGGCGGCGTTCGTGGAAAGATTAGAAACTTTGTCGACAACATCGGCAAGTCCTCGTATCAGCAGGGCAAGGATGCGCTCGCGAAGGCTTCCGAGGACGCAAAACTTCCGCGAGTCGGTGAAGGTCAACTCTCGCCCGAAATCCTGAACGGCGGTGTCGGCGGTGTCCGCTCCATCGGAGAGGCAGCCGGAAAGCAGGCCGAGGACTTCGTGAAGTTCTCGCAGATTGTTGACAACTTGAACTATATGCCCAAAATGTCGAAGGGCGCAAACATGAGCGATGTTGTGGACTATCTCGCGGAAACTCCCGAAGCGAAGAGCCTCGTGCAGCGCGTTCTCGAAGGGCCTTATGCGAAGGACGCGATGAACCTTTTGCGCGGCAACAAGTTGACACCGCGCGAAAAGTTCGATGACATCGCGCAGCAGGCCCTCGGCACTTATGTCGTGAACAAGTACGGCAGCAGACGCGATGCGGACGTGATGACGCGAGTCCTGGGCGGTGCGACCTCCGGATTATTCAGCATGGCGGGAGAAGAAGTTGACCCGAGGTTCGTGCAGAATTTCACGCGCCAGGAACACGAGGATTTTGAGAAAGAGGAAAACCGCAGGAAGGTCGAGAAGGCAGTCAATGGCGAGAATCTTTCCGATAATGACAAGAGGTATATCGAAATCGTCAAGAACAACCCGAACGTAATGAAATACGGATACACGTCGGACGATGACCCGCATGGCCGCAAGTTCAAGATGTGGCTGTTGGAACGCGGCAACAAGTTGCTCGCCGAAACGGGTCTTGTGCGCCCTACATGGGAGGCTAAATAATGAACAACATCCAGAAATTCAAGAAGTTTTCCGCGCGTTCCAAGTCGGCATTTTCTGCGCTCCGCGAACGCATTAAGAACGACCGCGAGCTGCTCTCGGGCAAGCAGTGGAGCAAGGATGACGACAAGTTCATCGACGTGTCGCGCAACCGCATCACGATTAACGTCATCGCGAACCAGACGCACTCTGTCGCGAACTCCTACTCCGCATTCCCGTTCACGTGGTACACCGGCAAACAAAACATCGACGAGGAAATCGACAACTTCTTCGCGCACGATGCCAACCGCTTCGCAACGCAGGAGGCCCTGCTGGACTCCGTGTCCTTCGGGCTCGGCGTTCTCGCGCTCGGCTCCGATACCGACACGAACGGAAACGAGATTCCCGTCATCTACTCCGTGTCCGACATCGACCGCGTGATGCTTGACCCCGACTCGGTCGAACTCGACGGCAGCGACGCGATGGAAGGCGCGCTCGTCGACTACCGTTCCCGCGAATGGGTGCGCGTGCATATGGGCTCGCAGTACGTGCCGAGCGAGGACGCGCAGATGATCGTGGGCGACGGTGCGGGATGCTCAAACCTCGTGCCGATTATCACCTACTACTGGCTCGACACCGACGGTTGCCACGTTACGACATTCATCAACGACCGCGAGATGGTCGGCGAGGAAGATGCGCCCGAGCAGGTCATCCCAATCCACCGCATCCCGCTGTTCCCGGTGTGGGGCGAGCGCACGTGGGATGGCGACAAGAAGTCCTACACGGGGCTCGTATCGAAGGCGAAGGAAATCCAGCGCATCGTGAACATGGCGTTCACGCAGCTTGGCGAACGTCTTGCGCTATCTCCGAAACCGCAATGGGAAGGAACGCTCGAGGCATTCAAGGGGCTCGACAAGTATTACAAGAAGGCAGGCTCGGGCATAAACCCGATTATCCCGCACAACAGACTCGCGAACGACAAGAAAACACCGCTCGAAGCACCCAAGCGATTCGACAACTCGGTCCAGTTCCAGGACGTGTCGGGCATCGTTCAAAGTTCGCTCGGCCTGCTCTCCAGCATTACGGGAGTTGACAGCAAGGGCCTCGCGGACACGTCCACCGACGTTACTGCGACGGCGGTCATGTACACGAGCAAGGTGTTCCAGAACAACGTGCGCCACTACTTCCAGCACCTCCGCACAAGTTTCAAGGCATTGGGAGACACGGTGCTTTCGCTGCTCGGTCATACCGACGTGAACGTGGAAGTGGCGCAAGGGCCGGAAGAATACATGGAACTGCAAGTCGCGCGTCAGGAACTCGCGACCCTCGTGGGCGTTGTCGATCCTTCGCAGAAGCGCAGCATCGTGAATGCCATCTTGCGCACGCATCCCGACAACGACATCCTCGCGAACCTCTACGCGGAACTGAACGCGATGCCGCAGCCGACCGAGATGGAGATGCAGATGCAGGACACCATCGCCAAGATGAAGGAAGCCCTCGACGCAAAGGACAAGGAAATCATGCAGCTCACGGCGCAGGTGTATACCTACGAGAAGTCGAGCGCGGACTTCGACAAGTCCTTGCTGGCCGAGTTCCTCAAGGCTCGTCAGCAGCATGAGTTCCGCATGGAAGAGAACGCGCAGAAGGCGATGCTCGACCAGGGCGGCGATGCCGTCAAGAGCGCGGCAGAGGCGGACAAGGCGCAGATGGACCTGGAGCAGAAGGCGGTGCAGCTCGAGGCGCAGAAGGTCAAGAGCGCGACCGAAATCATGAAGGCAATGGGAGTGTAAGATGAAGATTGGATTCAACCCCGGTTCTATTGTTGATGCGAGCGGCGCACCCCTTCAAGGGCGCGTACTCGTGTATGTCCACGACAGCCTCGAAAAGAAGAGCATCTACACGTTGCAGGGCTCGGAGTACGTCGCGAGCGAGAACCCCGTCCTGCTCGACACGACGGGCCGCATCCCGACCACCTTGTTCTTCGACGTTGGCGTTGTGGACGTGCTCGTGCAGAAGTACGTGGGCGAACCCGGACACCTCGCGGACGAAAGCCCCGACGAGGATTTCGAGGATTTCGACCGCTTCGAGGCGGGTTTTGATTTCGACCCGACGCAAGCAGGCACGACCGAGGTGGAAACCATCGCCGACTTGAAGGACATCGAGAACCCGTCTGGAGTCGTGCGCGTCAATTGCTACACGACACCTGGCGACACGTTCCCGCGCTATTACTTGTGGAATCCGAACTGCACCGCAAGCGAGGATGGCGGGTGCGTTATCGCCGACGACCACGACGCAAGCGGCATGTGGTGCTACTTGTGCGAAGGTGACAGCATCAAGTCAAGCGTGTATGGCATCAAGCCCGGAACGGACGAAACGAACCTCGGGTCATTCTGCGATGCGCCACTCGGAGTGAGCGGCGACTATGTCATCACGTACCCTACCACGTTGTACGTGGAGCTGGGCGTATATGCGTATAATGCCAGTCTTTCCGTCACGAACGGAAGGAAGGTGATTTTCTCCTGCAAGTCCAAGTTCACGGCTGCGGTATTCTACCTTGACGAGTTCGACGTTGACGGAAGGAATACTGACTACATTGCCAACTTTTATATAGAGAATGGACACCGAAGAAAGAGCGTCGAGGTGCATTCTTCGTGGTTCAGGGATGCGTTTTATCTTTGGAGCGACTTCGGTGTCATTTATCTAGAGTCTACCAACTACTTTGCGAGCAACTCGTTCTCTAGTTCCGTATCGGTCCATAATTCTACAATTATCGGCAACGATGCGTACTACCAGCCGACATTCACGCTTGACGGGCATTTGCGCTTCGAGAACTGCACGTTCGTCGGCAGCAAGTTGTTCCAGCACTACGGATTCAAGGCAATCTTTAGCGGGTGCAATTTCTCCGACAAGTTGTTCTACAACATGGATTCCGGCAACGTCGATTTCGGCCTATTGTCGCAGGGGCATAGCATCCAGGTTGACTCCTGGCAGATTACCGACGCGCTTGATGCGAATGTGTGGATCGCGTGGGCGAAGGCCGAAGGAAAATATTTCGTTGACCTCCAGGGCCGCACTATTGACGGGTTTGTCAACCCGTGCTTCCGTCGCATCTCCAACGGAACGATAAACGGCTCGGTCGCGACAGAGGTGGACATGGAGTTCGACAACATCCTCGGCAACCTATCCACCTATCCGATGGACAACAGCGGGAAAAAACTGGTCCTGCGCAACTGCCATTCCGTAAATATCGTGAACTCGGCGAAGTTCGGCAGCATCCAGGCATTCGACTCCGACCTAACCACCTCCGACGGCAGCATTGACGCGGAATACACCGCTTTAATGCAGCGTGGCGGCACGTTCAACGGAAGCATCGTATGTTCCGGGTTTATTGCTGCAAGTGGCACGGCGAACGTCTCGAAACCCGTCAACTTTGACGGGTGCATACTCCAGTTCAATGCGGCGTGGTTTAATTACGTTACGATGCGGAACTGCGAGTGCGCCGACGACATCCACGTCATCCCGTATTATGACACCGACGACAGCGCGTGGAAAATCAATGCCGAGTTCACGTGTTCCGTGCTGAATGGCGACCTGGTATTCACGGAATCGCTGAACGAGAACGTGGACGTGTACGACGTGGAAATTGAGCGGCTCGTCATCGCAAACTGTAGATTCCCGTCTACGGGGACTATCAAGATGCCGTACTGGGCCAACAATTCCCCGCACACGTTCCTCAATGGCGACCAGCCAAGCGTCTACAAGGGCAATATCGGCTCGAACATACCGAAGGAGCCGTATTCCGCGTCATACGACGCCAACGCGTACTTCCCGATTTTCGCGACCACGTATGCGTTGTCGTCCGTCATCGAGAGTATATGGAACACGTCCGGCTATACGTACTGCGAATACACCAACGACTGCCTCTATATCAAGTCCGACGGGTCCGTAATCGACGGTAAGTTGAAAATGTTGCACTTGTCCGAGAGAGAGGATATTAACGATATATTCAGCGTCCAGAAGGCGTTGCTCCGCACCGACCTGGCCTTGATGGGCAGCAACGCTATTGTAAAGGTTTTCGGCTAATAACTCGCGACAAAATGAAAAGCAAAGAGGAATAATATGAGTTTCTACAAAGAAGTACCCGGTCGCAAGACGACCCTCGAATCCACCCTCAAGTTCGACACCGAACCGAAGGCAGGCTCCACGAACCCCGTCACTAGCGACGGCGTCGCGAACGCACTAGGAATGAGTGTGGCTCAGCAATACGTTCCTGGCGAAACCTATGAAATCGGTGAGATTGTAACGCACGACGGCGGGTTGTACATCAACAACTACGGCACGATTTCCGACCCGGACTGGGTCGAGGAACACTGGACGCCGACAAGTGTCGGGGACCTTATTGTGTCCGGCATGTGCGATGCCGACAAGATGCAGGTAATCGCAGCCGCATTGAACGACCTCGACGCACGATTGAAGGCTGTGGAGGAATCTATCTCGAGCGTGAACATCGGCTCCCGTGTAGCTGATGAACTCGACGCGCAGTCGCTCAAGGTCGGAGGCGAAGACATCAACACTGTTATACAGAACGCAATAGGAGGCTAATATATGTCCGGCGTCAATTCATCCAAATTCATCAACCGCTACGAAAACAATGCGCAATACGTCGCCGATGCAAGCGAGCGTGCTGCGCTCGGAAAGAGCACAGTTTCGCTCGAGGCCGACTCCAGCAAGGTGCACTTCGACGGCGTGAACGTCGTTGTTTCGCGTCCCAAGCAGGGCGACGCGGTGTATGTTCCGACCACGAGCGTGTACAGTGCGGCCACTCCGGGTAGCGACGTTACGGAAGGCTCTGTGACGTTCGTCGCTGGCGATACCGTTGACAACGCCAAGATGACGGCGGCGGGATTTACCGCACTCGGTGTCGTGGCGAGCGTGCGCGGAAACAAGTGCTACGTGATGTACAAGACTGTCGGAACTGTGGGGCCGTTCTTTACCGGCGCGACTTCTTCCTCTTACACGATTCCGTCCGACAAACTTTCCGATGCCGACCTTGCTAAAATCACGGCTGGCGACGCGAAGGATACTCAGGGACTTGTCGGATACCGCGCGACATGCAGCGTAGACGTACTGTTCGCGTGGCTCACTGGTCGTGGCGGCGCGAACAAGAACGAGGGCTGGAATGGCGGTGCTAACGGGTTACAGAACGACTTCCTTAACGGAACCGACTGGGGCCTGACACTCGGTCCTGCGGCATCCATCGTTACGGCTCATGACGCCACTACTTACAAGGTGGCCGAAACTATCGCCAAGTTTGGTACAGGTGAGACAGGCTTCCGCAAATATTTGGAATCTCGTAGGCTTGCGTATCCGTGCTCGCTGGCGAGCAATTCCGTCGTCTTTCAGGACGGCAAGGCTGCGACGAAGGTGCTTGTCGATGCGAACGAAGCTGACAATTCGGCCTTCTTCCGTGTTGCGCAATTTGCCTACAACCATAACCTGACATGGGGTTCCTTCGGTCAGTTTGCGAATGTGGACGGGCTTCGCCGTGGCGACTGGTTCCAGCCTGGGTTCGGCCTCGTGCAGGACATCTTCAGGCACGTCAAGTATACGCTCGAGAGTCCTGCTGCCGACGTGTTCAACAAGACGCTGTCGAAAATCGGCGGCAGCACGCTTCAGCTTAACACTAACTCGAGCGATTCGCGCTATTGGCTTCCCTTTGTCCGTTCCCGCTCCTATGGCTGGAATTTGGCCAACAGCGGGAATCTCCCCGGCGGCTACACCCTGGACAACAACTATCGGGCGTTGTCGGTCGCGCTCGTCAATCTTTAGCAAATAGTGCGTATGCCGACCGAATCCACACAATGGAGAAAGTTCCTTCAGCCGGTAGTCACTGGGCTCGTCGCACTGATGGCGACGGGTGTCGGCTACTTGCAGTATCTCCAGCGCGGCGAGAGCGAAAAACGTGACTCCCGCATATCCGTGCTGGAGGTGCAGATGAGCGAGCAGGTCAAGGACTTGGACAAGTTCAAGATGCTACTCTACGACATACGCTCGGACGTGTCGTTCATTCGCGGGAAGATGGAGAGTAAGTAGAATGCTAGTCCTTGTACGCGATGCCTTCACAGAAACGGTCGTTCTGGGCCGTCTTTTCTTTGGTTGTACTTGCATCTGCTATACCCTTGAAAACCGCTCAAAAGCCATTCCATGCGGCACGTACAACATCTCGAACAGCAGGAGCCCGAAGTTCAAACGGGAACTACCGCTCATCTACGGCTACAAGGTCGCGGCGTCGCGCGGCATACGAATCCACGCGGGGAACACCAGCAAGGACTCGGCGGGGTGTGTTCTTGTCGGTATGGGACGCGATACGGTGGCGGGTTCGCTCACGGAATCCAGGCTCGCAGAAACGATGGTCACGATGCTTTGCCGTACCATAAGGCACTTGACAATTACGGAGTTGGGATGATTATCCACATACCCCTCGAGACACCAAGCAAGAAGAACTCCCGCGTGGTCGATCGTCGGACGGGTCGCACGTTCCCGAACAAGCGATACACCGAGTGGCACAAG
>Ga0247611_10002572_pt1 | contig 28846 bp, 55 predicted proteins | sample 177DNAGHGhighgp2_FD_192422 | JGI IMG/M metagenome (GOLD analysis project Ga0247611, IMG submission 192422) | Sheep rumen microbial communities from Palmerston North, Manawatu-Wanganui, New Zealand - 1770 DNA GHGhigh gp2 | ecosystem: Host-associated > Mammals > Digestive system > Stomach > Rumen... | reverse complement strand
TACCATCGAATCTAGGATTTTCTGTTGTCGTATGGATTGAATCAATCACACAGTCATCTCCGAAATTAGGGTAATTATGTATTTCTTCTTGTTCTGATACCCAATCAATTAGTGCTTGAATATCTGACATGTCTGATACATTTTCGTTTGGATACCCATCTAATTTAACTACAGCCACATCTGCGGCAGATTTATACGTTATAATAGTGAACGTATAAATTTTTAAAACACTGCCGTCAATATATGATTTATTAGCATACCTATCATTTGATGTAGTAACAAACTGATTTGTATCATCTTCGGCATTTATAAAATTAAAATACAACGGACTTTGTTGAATCTGGGGACATTGACATAAATAGTCTATAACAGCTTGATTTTTATCTATCATGTATTCAGCCCTCTATTCTTACATTCACGTTTTAAATAACGTGTGATCTCTAAGTTCGTTTTCTGTTTTACTTGGTATTGAAATGCTCTATCCCAATGATGCTGAGTTTCAGGAGTAGTATAACCAAATCTCCAACCCATCCATTCTCCGGGAACACCCAATTCTCTACCTGTAGGATATTTTTTCATGCCCGGCGTGGAATACCACCCAACTATTGTTCTATTCTTAATAATTGGATGATTCGGACCATATACCTCACCCATATATTGATAATGGGCATAAGGTAATCCACTACCCCATGAAATAGATTTTGGATTAATTCTCATGGATGCTCGTAATGCCCCACTTTTCATCGGTACAAATGGATTTATGGCATTACCAATACGTGTATTAACTTCCTTTAATACCTTTGGGTCATCCAACATTTTAAGCAGTTTTTGTTGTTTAGTTGTTCTAAATTTATCAACTTCAACTCTTATGGTTGGCATTTTAAATACCCTTTACAAAATAATGTTCATTACATCTGCCGATTCCTGTATTAACGGTAGCTTCTTGTATTTCCATACACCCCTGTAAAGATTTATATTTCTTTAAAACATCTGAAGACCTGTGTCCTGATCTATATTCATTTATATCGTCAGTGACTTCACCTTTAACAATGATATCGCCGGGACTTAATGTAAAATATCTTCCCATCATATCATTAGGTTTGTTAATCCAAAGATGTTTTTCCAAAAATCTACTATCTTTAGGAATACGACAAATTATATTATTGGTCTCCAACACCACGTTATTGACAGTTACTTTATTTCCCGTGTATTTCCAAAAACAATTTGGTATAACAGTACGAAACCATGTAACTACCTGAGTTTGTGAATCTTGAAATTTATTAAAAACGGTTATAGTTGTATCCCACCAGACAGGATAATTATTCATCTGGATAAACTCCCCTATATAAAAGCTTACGACCTAAACTGTTCGTAACTCCTTGCAAGTATCGTTTAATTGATCTATCAATATCAGTTCTTGCTAATGTAAGTGCCTCATTTGCACTAATTACATTATAACTAATTGACACACCATCATTAGATTGACTTGAAATTTGTTTCGAACTAATACCTTCTGAAGAACTGTCTTCATTTCCATCGTTCATATAATTTAACTTCATCTGAATAAGTTTAATTATATGGAACATACAACGTTTTACTTTTTCTGGTATCTCATCTTCATTTTCGAGTCGATTAAATGTATACCAGTCAATGTAACTACGTGCTTCAAATTCTATTTCTTCAAAAGCTACTTCGTCAGTATCTTCGCTACCACCAAAATCTAAATATTCGTCATACGTGAGATACATATAACCGTTCCTCTTTATTTCTTACTACGTGGCGTTTTTTCGGGAGCTTTCAACTCCTCAATTTGTTGCTTTAAACTTTTTATTTCCGCCATATGTTCAACATACGCTTTTTGGAGTGTGCCTAAGTCATTAGGCACACTCGCACGTATTACTTTCCCGGCATCGTTGATTACATTGTATCCTTGAGACATATAATAATCAAGTTGCTCAGGATCAATGTCTAACACAACATTAGCACGTTGGACAATCACTTTGTTATCCATGCTCCCACTCCTTACTCAGTAATGTTGAACTGAATTGCGTCTGCTTTCTTATTTAAGATGAATACATCTTCGAAGGACTCTTCGTAGTACACATACTTACCTTCGGACAGAGCATTCGGAGCATCCAGTCTGGAGAAAGTGTAAGATACCGGAGTGATAACTGCAAGAGGATGAATCAGCATCATATTAATCTGCTTCGCAGTGGTTGCCGGAGCCCAACCGTTTGAAAAGTTATACAGGGTCTTCATAAGAGTTGCAGGAACACCAATAACCTGAACTTCGTCCAATCTGGAGATTCTACGGTCAATTGCATTCGGACCGGATTCTACACTAATAGAACGTCCAAGAGTGTTATTAGCGTCAATCTGTGCGTTCTTCAGCATAGACTTAACTTCATGGGTAACATACAGGATTCTTCCATTTGCAGGAACACGAGCATTATCCATAGCAAGCATAAGTGCATCAAACACACCAAGAACAGAAGTAGTAGAAAGAGTAGTAGTATTAGCGGTCTTACCTGTATACGCACCATGTGCGCTGTCTCCGGTAATATTGGTAGTCCAATCTGCATAAATCTTAGAAATAGTATATGCATCCATTTCCGGGAACTTCTTCTCTTCATTAAATACTTGCGTAATATTTGCAATGGTATTAACCATATTGGACTGGTCAATATCCATCGGATGAACAAGCGTAGACCATTTACGCTGATGGCTAAGCGTCTTGGTTTCCCAAGCATTCTCATAATTGCGCTGTGCGAACGCAATCGTATCACGATTCGCATCTACACGACCAGTAGTAGTGATAGACGGAATCTCAATAGTTTTAGCATTAACCCAACGATATCTGTTGTTATTCGGAGTAGCGTATAATGCTCCAAAATTCAGAACATAAGGCCACATCTGGGATAATGCTCTACTATATTCAGTTGCATAATTAACTGCTCCACTACCAGTTGTACCATTATTTGCAGGTGCTACATACGGCATAGTTTAATCCTCCATTATTTTTCAAAAGGTCTTACACCAGTGAAATGGAAAGCATTCACAAAAGCATTTTGCTCTGCCTGTGATGGATTTCCTCCCGGTGTAGAATTTACAAACTGTGGCTTCGGCGGTTCAGGTGTCTGAGGAGTAGGTTGTTCTACTACAAATGCGTCTGCATTAGCTTCAGAATACATACTCACAAAATCATCTGCGCCGATGATTCTATCATTTTCAATTTTAAGGTTCTTTGCAATCATGGACTGTATAAAGTCTCTCTTAGCGGCATTACTGGTAAATTTCTTACTGTTGGCAAAATCTTTAACAGCAAATTCATACGCCTGTTGCTTTAATTGATCTTTAAAAGCTTTAGTATCCGTATCATATTTGGATTTTAAAGTATCAAACTGTGCCGTTAAATCAGATAACTTTGTAGCATCTGTTCCGGCATTTTTAAGTTGAGTCTTTAAATCGTTTAAATCTTTATCCCTTGTGGATATTGTGGAATTCAAGGTGGTAATCTGATTATCTCTGGAACTAATATCATCATCATATTTATGTTTTGATACATAGTTACCCTCATTCAAATCCACAAATTTAGCATTACTATTCTTAGCCGCTGTTTCAAATTGTTCCCAACTTAATACACCATTCTCTGCCTTGTCAAAAAGTTCCTTTACGTTCATGACTCGCTCCTTTACATTCTTTATATCTGTTATTTATATAGCCGCATTACAGTATGCGGTTGAATGTGCGTTGTTTAAATGTCCCACGCTAGACAAATCCTTATTTTAGAAGAAGGGAAGACGCTCACCGATCTTCCCTTCCAAGAATAAGGAGATAAAAATGAAGAAGAACAAACCCTTTCACTTTTTTCAATATTATTATAACAAATGTTTATCATTTTGTCAAATGATTTTGTAAATCTAGTTTACTTTTATTGCCCTATATCCTGCAACTGTTGCTCTTCGTGTCTGAGGTTTCAAACCACATGCTTTACTAAAATTATTATATTCTTTTGTTAATCTAATAACTCTTGCCCTAGCTAACTTTGCCGCTTCAATATTTCCGGCAGTCTTCATTGTAATCTGTTCGTCTTTAGCATATCTTATTTTAGTTTCTAACTGTCGTTGCAACTGTGTACATTCATACATTGTAAGATGTTTACCACTCGGCAATGTGTAACCTTCATGATTCTTTTTAATTAAATCATTTAGTTCATCTACAGTGTATTTCGGTTTTGATACACCCACAATAATAGATATTGCAATATGTCTACAGTTATACTGCCCTATTACACGGTCTACTCCATCGAACTTGTTTCCTAAAATATCTTCGAAATCTTCGTTTGACTGTAATTTATTGTATTCTTCGTTTGTAAATTGATGCCCTTGAAATGGTTCGTGGTCTAATGCACAATTAACATGTGCGCTTAATTCTTTACCATCGGCTCCAATTTCTTCGCCTATTTGATCTTGAATAGACTGTCTAATAGCACGAACACCTTCTAAGATATTTCTTCTAACAGCAGTATCTAATCTTTGTGTATATCCACTATCCCAATATAATCTGCGAATACCGCTATCAGATAACTGTTTTAATGTTCGGGTCATAGCCGTATTAAAATCAACAGTTCCACTTTGTACCGCCTGAACGGCTTCATCTATGACTGATTTATATGTATCATTTATAGATTGAAATTTTAACGGACCATTTGGATTTTTTAAATCTCGTATTAAAAATCCAGTAGCTTTTGAGTTTGATAAATTAGTATATGTACCTGCCGTAGTATTTCCAATAGCAGTTACCACTCTTTGTAATTTAAGGTTTCTATCATACGGGATAAATGACCTATGTCTATAGTCATATAAAGGTTTAGCATCTAAATGTGTATCTATAGCAACTACCTTAATTAAAGTTTTTATATCTCGTACTTGTAAATTAGACATCCTAGCTAATTCACTATTCATTTGTCTAATATCTGCACCATATTGGACAAGAATCTTTAAACGTTTAATATCTCTAGGAGATAACTCTCCTATATCTTTGACTTTCTGAGCCATCTTTTGCAAGACATAAACATTTATTGATTCTTGTCTATCTATGATTGGCTGTACTAAATTATCCAAAGCATTATCGCTGAGCATTTGTATTTACCTGTCTATTATTAGTTGGACGGGAATTCGGCATACCCTCTAATTGATTAGCTTGCATGATGAGGTTTACTTCTTCTTCCTGTATAGTTTCCTGTGATACTTTCTGGAGTGCTTCTAATGCTTGACGTTCTGTTTCACCGAAATACCACATACGAGTTTCAAGTTTAGATGCAAGTCCATTCTGCATTAAGGTAAGACGTTTATTTAATTCCTCATCTACATCAACAATAATACTATCATCCCACTCAAAACTAACATCATATTCACCTTCAGGAGTGATTTCATAAAGTGTGCAATAAGTATTCATGATGTATACAACATCTTTTAAAGTCTGTTCTATTGACTGTTGTATATCTGCATTTGCCTGATAACTACGTTGTTTTAAAATCTTTAATTCTGTAGCGGTTCTAGCCACATCTGCGGCATCAGATAATGTTCCTCTGCTTAAACTACATGCGTCTTCTATTCTCATAAGTATGGTATTTAAACCATTAACATAAGACACATCTCTTAATGTCGGAGCATAAGGTTGATAGGTATTAGCTTCACCTAAATCTACTTTTCTGAATAATCTTGATTGCAACTGATTGGGTACCGAGTGAGTTGAACCATCTGGGCCTTCAATAATATTTAAAGCATCTCGGTCAATATCAATAGCGAGTTCGCCACCTTCGTACTCCCACAATAATCTGGAATACTGCATATCAGCATCTTTAATTAAATTAACAGCACGACTAAATCCTGATACACCTAATGGACTTGATGTGTCTATTGTATTTGCTTCAGGTACTTTAAAATAAGCAAATAACGGTTGCTGAACGTTTTTGATTGTTATCTTTTCCTGCAACGCTTTCCATTCAGGAATATCTGTAAGGGGAATCTCATGACCTAAATCTACCCCAGACATACCATTATCAGCTATATTCGTATCAGATTTATATGCTTTGTTAATTACTGTTACGACATTATTTTCCCATTTGTGATATTCAAGTCTACGATATATGGTATCTTTTTCAGTTTTAGTTTGAATAAATGCCGCTTCTGTAATTTTACCTGCCGCATCAAATGCTAATGGATAAAAAGCATCTGCCTGTATAAAATCGAACTCAATATCGGCATCATATTCTACATCATTATCATCGGTGGGTGTAGTCATTACGACATATGGTTTAATTACTAACCCACCTTTAGCAATACCGTATTCAATTTGTTTTCGTAATTGCTTTTTTAATTTTTCATACTGTGTGTTTAAATATTCAGCTCGTTCTGTATTACCAACAGGATGTTCTTCCGTTATTGTAGGAGTCTCCATTGTTGGTATAATATTTCCATACTCATCTTCTTCCGGTTCTTGATAATTGGGATTTTCTACTTCTACCTCTTTCGTAGGTGTAGTAATTTCAGATTGAAACTCAATTAAAGCTGTTCTAGCCTTTTCGCTTGAAATGAGTGCCGGTAATCCTAAAGAAACAACCCTAGACGGATTTTCATATGTTGGTTCATGTAACCATGGACTTTGATCTTTATACATATCTGTCCATAAATTTATAGCTGTTTCCATTTGAGATGAAATTGACGGTGCTACGTGTAATGCTTGTTCAATCGTTCTACTTCCAATCATACGCTTCAATACCTCTTTCAGTTTAGATACAACAGAACCCCACATTGACATAAATATTTACCTCTTTTTATAATCGCTCTGAGTATATCCCATAGATTCGGCAATTCTTAATGCTTCTGCATAAGATTGTGCTACAATCGTATGTGTACCATGTGTTAAATCTGTAAATGTGTATTCCTGAGTATTTGAACCAATAAATTCTCGTTTAGTAGGTTCTCCACCACCTCCGGCATATCGTTTATTTCCGGCTTCATTATTACCATAATAGCCACGACCTACTAAGTTTGCCCCAGAATACTTACCCATATAAACTTTCTTTCTATTTACACTATCCCATCCATATTTATATGCCATTATACCGCCACCTTAGAATTTATCAATTTTTTAAATACAATATTTCCTGATAACTCGCTAGATAAATCTTTACCGTATAATAATATAGTTTCTGGTTTCAATTTCCACAAGAGATAATCCCAATTATCTTTCAGTGCTTTAAAATTTGCCCATCTACCTTCACCCATTGTAGATACTGCTATTGTACTATGTTTTGGTACACCTTCAAGACACCATTCTAAATCTTCGTCATTTCCCCATGTGATTGTTGGAATAACTTTCATCCCGTGTTCTTGCCAGTATCTACCACACCACATCTTTCTGTAAACATTAAATATTTTTAATGCTTTTGGTATATCTGCATACGGAGAAAAATCAGGGGAAAGAACGAATGCAAATTTAGATAAACATTCTGTATATCTATCGGGATATTTCCAAACTCTTTCAAATTGATAATCATGTAAGAAAAAATGAACACCTATATTTTCTGGATGTGTTTCCTTCAAAGCATAATTAAACCCTTGTAAAGGTATCTCTGCTAAGTTATCAATGTGAATAGGATACATTTCAGGAAAATCATATTCACCTACACCTTCAAACATACCATAAACAAGATTGTGTATATTCTGTTCTAATATGCGTGTCTGATTTTTACCCCTATCGTAATGCATTAGTTACCTCTTCTATTAGCATAACGTTCCATAGCATATCTTACGGCATCAATACTGTGATTATCTGCATCAGGATAAGCTGAAATAAAATTACCATCCTTATCCTGTTCATATTCATATTGAGTAAACTCTTTAAATGTATATGGACATCTACGTTTATCAATATAAATATGTCTTAATCCTTGTAACCATTTTATTCCATACCTAACACTATCAGGACCTTTTTCTGCTCCACGTATCAATGCTCCGTATGCTTTAAAGTCCATTATTGATTTAGGTTCAGCACTATCTGCTATTAACATCTCATCCAGTTTTATCTTTTTTTCTTCTTCATATAGTGCTTTGAATACTGTCTTATTACGACAGTGCATTGTACGATATTCATCAAAAACATATAAATCTAATCGTGCTTTATCAAAATGACATTTGACAAACTGGAACGGATCTTTCGCAAAACCCCAGTCAAGTCCATTGTAGATATGATCAAATGTTTCCCACTTATGAACAACTTTAATTGTATTTCCATAAGCATCGTATAAGGGAACGGGTTCATTCATATCCATATCCTGTACATTCTGAAATACATCTCCACCTGTTCCTGTTGGAATACCTAGATATTCATGTTCATATGCTTTCGGATTAACAAGTTTTAAGTCTTCTGCTTCATTTATAAATTCATCGCCCAACCATTCAGGTGGTACATCTAAATATGAATTACGAATTACAAGAGTATTATCTTGCCTGTATACTTCACAATCGTCTGTATATTCATTTGCCCAATTATTCTTGCTTATAGGTGGGTTAAAAGTACGGAAATCCCAAAATTTAGCACCACCACGCATAGTAGACTGTGTAACGGTACGCAGTTCATTTTCACCGCTATATTGGTCTAACTCCTCAAACCATGTGATACCAATATAGCCAAATTGTGGTTTTATGGATTTTACTTTCATTGGGTCATCCAAACCCATAAAATAAATCTTTTGTCCTGTAGGTAAATATGTTATTGGTGTAGCATATGTTTTCGGTATCTTAAACAGGCTTTCTAATCCCATCTGATATATACCCCATATCACCTGAGAAAAGATACTGTTTTGAATGGTATTAGCTACTTTTCTAAAACAAACTGCATGAACGCCCGGATTCTGCATAACTAATAAAGGCACACAAACTCCACCTACAAAAGAGGATTTGGTACTACCACGACCTCCGGGAAAAACATAGTGTGTATGACGATGTGCCAGAATATCATCTAGCACATCATCGTACATTCTTATTATGCAGTTTTTAATGGGAATTGTGAAATTAGCCACGTTATTTCCTCATGATATAATAAGCGGACACAAATCCAAAAATATGTCCTGCGATTCTAACATAATACCACAAATCACCTTGAACATTAGTTACACTGGCACACACATCAATTAGATTGTATTTACCTAATACAGGATAATCCATTATCTGACTGAATAAAGACGAGGGAAAACTTCTTACATTAAGTTCTGAAGCTTTAACAATACCAACATACTGTGGCACCTTGTTTAATCTTCTAACGTCATGTGTTAAAAGACTATAGAGCACTGTCCACGTATGCGGTCCAACAATCCCGTCCACCTCAAGTCCATGTGAAGCCTGAAAGGATTTTACCTTTGCTAAGGTATCCCTCCCAAAATCACCATCAATATCAAGTGTATATCCTAAAGAAGCAAGTGCAAACTGAAGCGTTTTGACTGATTCCGATACATCACCATATTTTAACATTTCAACGGTTCCGGCTACATCTACATCAATAATTTCAGTACCATCCGATATTTCTACATCAGATTTCCCATCTGAAATTTCTACTTCGGATTCAGTTCCCGTATATCGTAATACACAATTCCACGGGTAGTTTCTATACGAACGTACTAGAATTTCACGTCCTGTTTGATCTCCTACCTGTCCACCTGTAGCTTTACCTTTTTCGTTTATTGACGCTTCCACTTCATAACCATTACCCACATACATTGCAACATGATGTTTTTCGTTTAACAATATATCTGCTGGTTCTAATCCTTTGCATGTAGTTAAATTTACCTGCTTTGTAACGTCTTTAAAGTTATGACGTAAAAATACTGACTTCATGTTACCTGTGTATGCTACACCATCAGTTTTAAAAGCATCTGTTTTTACAGGCACCCCGGCATTTTCCCAAACTTGAAAAATAGCAGATGAACAGTCGTAATCTGGTCCCCATCTATTAGTCTGGTCATATCCATGAGAGTTATCCCGTGCTAAATCTAACATTCCTTGAAGTGCATTTTCTTTTACAGTCATTTTATCACTTCCTTTTATGTTTAACATATTTATATCATATAATATATCAGTATCAACAGTATCAATAAAACCGTCAACAGGACTATCATCTGAAGTTTGCCTCACTATACAACTAACATAAGGTGGATTATCACTGTAATCCGCCAACCATAATTTATCTTTGTATTCCTCTAATACATCCCAATCATAATAATCAGTATAATAACTACGATTAAGATAAATGCCTAAATTTTGACACCCAGATTTTTTCAGTTCATCCAAAAATCTTTTTGCAAGCTTAGTACAAAGTGAACGTGTAATATCATCAAGTGAAAATCCCACACTTGTAAATGTGTAATCCTCTATATCACAAAAAACCCACGTTGTTCTCGGGTCATAACCACATTGTTTTAGATTATCAATAACACTTTTTGCATTTTGTTCCGGTGTAATGTCGTTTATCATTACGAAATGATACACTCCGATGATCGGCACTTGTAACGTTTTGAAATTCTTTGTATGTTCTAAAAATAAATCGTCAATACGTGTTCCCGTTCCCTCACGTAATATAACAAAGTCAACATCCCCAGAATTCACTACATTTGCATAGTTTACATTTTCCTGATGCTCTGAAATGTCAACCCCTTTATACCTCACGACTTAACCTCCGGCAGTCCTGCAACACTTGTCAGCAGAGACAAGACTCCTGCAAGTAGTGATGTACTTAAAACCAGCATCCAGTTTACATCACTAAATGCAACATTAGTTCCTATCGTAGCAACTGCTGTTTGTGCTATTGTTTTTAATGCCCTGATTCCAGCCGCTTTAAACCATTCTTTTGTAAACATGTTTTAATCCTCCCGTCCCCAATCAAGTTTTACAGAAACAAGTGTATCCGGTTTTCCCTTCTTTCTGTTTTCTAGGTCTATAGTTCTTTTTGCTAATTCTTGTGCCGCCCGTGTTCTTTCCGATAAAGGTGCATCAAGTCCAAATTGATCCTTTACCTCTCCCCGCATTACCTGCGTAAAATATGCCATTACTTCCTCCGCCGTTGCGGTTGTTTTTTCTCTTAATTCTTCCATAACTTCATCTAACCTCGCTTTTATGTTTGGTTGGTTTAACAGTCGGCTTCCCTTTGTCGTTGCCGCTGTTTGTGATAATTCAGTAAAGCCGATCTGTCGGACTGCTTCACTCGCAATCCCGCATTTTATATACTCGGCTACAAATTTTTCCTCTAATGGGCTTAATGGTGTATCAGCTGTTATCGGACCTTTTCCCAGATGCCCCGGACGTGTTTTCACTACTTGCTTTGCCATAATCCTTTTTCCTCTCGGATATTATTCCACATTTCATTATCCATGGGCAAGTCCCATTTATTCAATATATGCCAATAGTCCCGCATAAACAAAAGCATCTGAATTAACGAACATGAATGAAATAATTCTTCATACCCTTTGTCAACTTTTTGTTTTATGCTGTAGATATTTATTGGCCTATCTTCTTTATCACTGTAAAATTGTGTGGTATTTAATACGATTTTAACCCCAAACTGCCGGTTTACGGCAGTCTGAAGTCTTTTCAATAAAACCCGTTCGTTTGTCATCTCCTGCGGCGCCTCCGCCGTCCCCGTCTTTTTGTTACTGTTATTCTTGCCATAATGTAAACCCCCTTTACATAATGATATACTGTCAAGGGCGGACTTGTGCCCACCCCTCTGTTACTTACTTATTATTTACATTCCCGGAAACATCGCCGCCTATATAATTAGCGTTACCGTCTTCATTTTCAACCGTGACTGTTTCCTCTGTCGGCAATGACAGATACCACAGAAAACCGCCCACCGTTGCAATTTCCAGTATTAACATGATCAAAAATGCTATAAACCACCGCCGGGCGCTTGCCTTTAGTTCCTGCAAGATTTCAGTGGCAAGCGTCATTCCTTCTCCGTCCATATACATGGTTACCTCCTTTTTTCTTTACTATAACATATTTATATTACTTTGTAAAATAAAAATGTTTCACGTGAAACATATGTGATCACCTCCTTTCATGTTTCACGTGAAACATTGTTTCACTCTTTTATGATTCCGTATTTGTCTATAATAGCCGGATGCATCCCGGCCCTGTCTAATTTTCTAAATACCGCTAATGCATCACTAAAATTATTTGTTTCTGAAAATATCCGGTTATTTACAGTTACTCTATATTTCATTTTTACAATTCTCCTTTTTGAGTTTTTCAAGGGGGTTTTTGTGCAATTTGCACAAGTGGGTTTTTATTTCCCTCGGGGAAAATAAATACCAACTATACAAACTGCACAAAAAATATTAAAAAGATATTAACAAGTTGTTATTCGAATTTTATCACACCTTCATCATCGGCGTGTGCATTGTACCATTGCACAATATATTTCCGACATTCTTCCTGTAATCTTCCGGGAAGCTTGCCCATATTACCCAGCGCCAACAGCATTTCCATATCCCGCATAAATGCTTTATATCTTAAATCATTAACATATTCAAGTTCCTCTTTTGTATAATACATCTTCTTATCCTCCTTTGCCGGGGATAACCGCCCCGGCTCGGTATTGTGTTTTATTTCAGTAGCATATCTCTTTCTTTCAGTCCATTATAAACATCTTCTTTAATTTCTGAAACTTTCCAGCTTTTTGTATATGTTCCGCAGAAGATATTCAAATAATAAGCATTTACACAACTTCCAGTTTTAACTACCTCGATCATTCTTTTATGCTCTGCTTTTGTCATTTTTTATATCCCCTTTCAAGTTGCTTGTTTTTCTTTACAATAATAATATACTACATGTTTAATCTATTGTCAAGCGTTTTTTGAAATTTTTTCCAGAAATTTTTATCTTTTTATCACCGTAAATATCTGCTTATAACCGTCAATAAATATTTATTGACGGCCATAAAAATTTATTCGTAGGCGGTCCGAGGACTCGTCACTGGGTATATTTTTATATTCGGTTTAATCTGTTTTACTTCCATTTTCCATCCCTTTTATACTTCTTTATTCAAATTTTATAGGGACTTTTCTACTCTTTATATTCGTATCACTTCCAGTTTTATATCCAGAGTATGTATATTTCTATATTCCTCTCTTTCTTATTTCCGCCGTTTTAAAGGGTTTATTTGCTTATGTGTATATTTTATCGAACAATATATAAAAACGTGTTTTTGAGGGGTTTTTCGACGTTCTAGGGGTATTCTACAATATTATATTATCTCTTTTTTCTATCCCGCCCGCTTTTCTTTTCTTCTTCATTTCCGTCGCCTGTTTCAATATATGGAATAAGCTGAAATACCTCTAAAACGTTCATATTTGCGTTTTATAACGTTTTTATGCTTCCGCCGTATAATTTATACGTTCACACACAAAAAACCCTTTAAAACCGCTATTTCTGCATTTATAATGTATTCTAATAATAGCCCATTAACGAGGCCGATCAAATAAAAAAGGACCTGATTTTCAGATCCTTTTATTGCCGTTACTCTGGAATATTTTCCATCTTTAGCAGCTCTAACAGATAACAGTAACAGTCATCCGTGTTTATATTATAAAGCTTTTTCAATTTCCGGGCCGTTTTCCAATCTCTGCGACTAAATGATTCTTTTAATATCCTATCATAATTATATTCGAACCACATTCTCTCATTACTTGTTAAAGTATCATATAAAAAATGTTTCTTCACAAATATAATCATGCCCGTAAAAAACTGCTGTAATATAATACTGCTATTATAAAGATAATAACAGATAACCCCCACCAAAATAATATAAAAATTTATTCCTAGCATACCATAAAATATATTATTAATACTTTTTATTGTTTCCATTCTTTTCTTTTTTCCTTTCCGGCAGGAGGCTTTACGCCTCCGCCTTTATGATTTTATTTATGAGCATTTCAGCTTGAAAAAGCGCTCTGGCTTGTGTATCAAGCCATTCCTCTCTCTTGTTCGGCCTTCTTTCCCCGTTTCTATTTCTTTTTAATTCAGACTGATTACACAATCTCTCTGCAATATCTTTATCATAAATCAGAGAGCAACCTCCCCAACTATACTGATCCCAATTATCCGCACCATTTAGCAGTGCTTGATGTAATTTCTGCTGATTTAATAAATCAGCATCACTAAAATATTTATCTGTTTTCCACTCCTGCAGCCGTTCTGTTAATTCAAGCGCATATTCCCTTACACCTTTCCCCCATGCTGATCTGGTTTTCATTGCTTCCAGTTCTTTTCTAATGTTTTCAAGTTTCATTGTTTTTCTCCTTTCCGGGCGGCTTGTCTGCCGCCCTCCGCTTTCTCTATCTTATTTAGGTTATTTTGTTTCCACGCTAACAACTTTTCCATTAACAAAGTAAATATACGCTTTATTTGTAGTAATTCCAGCCGCCACACGGCTATATTCTACCATGTAGCCGTCCGTCGTTTCATAAACGTCTATCAGTTTATAACCAGATCTTTCCATAAAATCCACCACGATGCGGCGCCCTTTTCCAATTAAATGTTTCATATTATACCCCTTTCAAGTGGTGTGCTTTGTTCTCTTTACAAGTATGATTATATATTATAGTACATATTTTGTCAAGGGATTTTTTAAAATTTTCCAGAAATTTTTTTATATCATAATCGAGATCAACCCCGGCTCACGTAAAAACAAATCAAAAAAACCGGCAGGATATTCTCCCGCCGGTATCATGTTAATTTTCTTTTGTTTCTTTCTTTTCCTCCCGTGCTAAATTCCTGCATAACTGCCAATCATAACAGGTTTTCATGATACGGAAAATTTCCGCACGGGTTTCCGGTGTATCAATACTAAACATATATTTATCATTGAAAGTGTGATTACACGGTGTAACAGGTTTTTCCAGCCCTAGCGCTTCCGCCCTGACCTGTAAAATAACACTGTTGTTTGTCCAGTGATATTTTACAAACATATGCTTGCCTACTTTTAACCCTCTGAATTTCATTTCTTTCGCCGGAACGAATACCACACCGCCCAGCTTTTCACAAGTATCTAGAATATAATTATGAAGTGTTAATACATCCGGGGCAGTTTCCTTTTTCTGCCGGGGTTTCCGTTCCTTCTTTTCTTCCTTTTCCGGCTCCTCTGCCGGTATCGTTTCCGCCGGTGCTGTTTCCGCTTCCGTTTCTTCCGGTTCCGTTATGCCGGCATCAATCAATTTATACCACCTTTTTAGCGTACTAATAGTAATATTTTGCTCCTTCCCTGTTTCTACATTCCTGATAAAAATTGTTTTTGTCTTTTCATCGACAATGCCGTCAGTTTCAAAAATAAGTCCATTCTTTTTATTTTCGTATTTCATTTTTTTATCCCCTTTCTTGTTTTGAGTTTTATTTGTTTCTATGCTTTATTATACTACATGAATTTTCACTTGTCAAGGACCTTTTTACAGGTCCTTGATTTTTAATGTGGGCGCTCCCTGATAACCATAATTCCAGGGATAAGCGCCGGAACCCTCATATTCAATTATTTCATATCCACTATAACTAAGTTCACGGCGTAACATAGACTGAATTTTGGAAGTTGTGGGACTGTATTTCCTATTGTTAAACATTGCCTGTTTTTCGTTCCGGTCAATTCTGCAAAGTACTGTAGAATAGTTAATTAACCGATCATCTTTAAAGCCGAGATGATTGGCAACAGCGGTTTTCTTGTTTCCAGAAATAAATACTTTAATGAGTTCCTTATTTGTCATAACTTTTTTTCCTCCGTTTTTTTTGAGTGCTTTATTTATTTGTTGTATACATATTATCATGTATTATAATGATTGTCAAGCGGTTTTTTTAAAGTTTTCTAGAAATTTTTTACAGGATCACTGCCACATTCAAATCTGGCACCAAAAAACCAGAATATATTATTTTTCGATATATTAACGGGTTCGAAAATATCATCTGATAAATATCTACATTTTATATTTCTTTCCCGTGCAGTCAATAATTCATTTTTTACAACTGCATATTTATTGAGGTAATCATATGCGTCATGCTTTACTTTATAATATAACATTTCTTTCTCCCTTCTTTTTGAGTTTTTAGATTCTTTTTACTTTTCACGGTTGGCACTAATTGATACAACTGCACCAGCGTTACTACTTCAATTAGAATCTAATTTATTTTATTTGTTGATATTATGTTATCATGTTATATAATGTTTGTCAAGCGTTTTTTCCAGAAATTGAAAAATATTTTTCCTTCTTATATATAGAAATAATTTGTTAGTGGGTTAATCTGTTTTTTGAAAAAAAATTAAAAAACCGCTTGACAAACATTGTACTACATGTTATCATGTATCCAACAAATAAATAATATTTAGATTCTAATTGAAGTAGTAACGCTTCCGCCGTTGACTACAATGGAGCGGAGACCGTGAAAAGTAAAGAGAATCTAAAAACTCAAAAAAGAAAGGAGACAAAAAAAAATGACATTAAAAGAAATTTACAAAGACAAAAAAGCAGTTGGAACCTATACACTTTGTAATTTTGGGGGCCTTGAAATTTTAGATATCATTTATGGCATTGAAGATCAAGCCGTGGCGTGTTTTAACAACGGATGCGGGAGAACCGATATCCGAAAACATAAAATCTACACAACTTCCAGTGGCCGGAACTACATTCGGAAAAACGGAACCCGATATTACTTCGATGAAATCATGAGGGTATGGTGACATACCCTCACAAGACAAGAAAGGAGATCATAACATGTATAATATCTATATGAGAAATTATCCGCAGACTGATCTTAATATTACGGAGGAATGGAGTCTGGAACCGTTTTCCAGACTTGACCGGGCAAACGCATTTATTTCCGATCTGGAAAAAATGTATTCAGATGAAGAATGGGTCGGGCATCCACTCTATAAAGCAAAATTCTATGCGGAGGAAGTAAAGAAATGATACAAGTTATGACCGGAACACGAAAAGAAATCACGATTAAACTCTGGAAAGAGCAATTAGAAAAGCACATGAAACGTGCCAATAACTCTATGGAATGTTTTCGCCGGTTTGAAGAAGCTGATGATTTGGAACATCTGATAGAGGATTGTGAACGCATCATAGAAAATGCACGACACGCAAAATCTGTAATAGAAAAGCTGTTCTGATGGACAGCTTATTTTTTACGAACTTTGTAGATGTGCGCTTTCCATCGTATTCCCAGAATTATCGACTTTAAATAATTTTCGACTCGCATCTATCTTTATTTTCTTTTCACATACCACCCCGTAGCCTTTTTCTCTGGCTACGGGATTTTTTAATTTTCTTCCACATCTTAAACAAAATTCATGATCTTTAATTTCCATATCATAACTCCCAATATGTTTTTATTTCTTTGCCTACATCCACCGCCAACTTCGTGGCAATAATTCTTGCATGTTCATATTGTGTTTTTAATCCTGATTTATAATTATTCCGATTATTTTTCTCACTGTCAGCCACAATGTCTTCCATATAACGATGTAACAATCTGACAAGTTCCTGTTTCTCTTTAATCTTCACTTTCTCACCTCACATAATATGTGTCAGCAAATACTGCATCGCAAACTCATCTTCCATGCGGCCGGTCTTAATGCCACTTTCCAACTTCTGACAAAGTTGAACTATGTAGATAAGCTCCTCTGTTGTGAATTTTCCTACATGCGGCTTTGCATTTTTAATTTGCCAACCTGTTAATCCTGTTCCTTCTGTGATTTTATCTCCATCATATGTTTGTACTTGTAATACTGCTTTTGCATTATTGTATAATACCGACAACATTACCATTGTTGCTTCACCTACTTCATATGACTGCTGTAGTAAATCAAATGCTTTATTTACTTTCCGATCTAATATGGCATCTACTAAATCAAATATAGCATCATATGGTGGTTCATATATTGTTCCATCTTTTAGCAACTGTTCAAATGCTTCATCGTATGTCATAGTATCTCCCCAGTTTCAATATCAACCTTTACATATTTACACCTTGACTCATACACTTGTAATAATTTCTTATACATAAACTCATATAGAGAATTTCCAACTGTTACTTTTGGTAATATTTGCTCTTCAAAAGTTTTTATACATCCTCGTAACACTTCAATCGGCACACTCTCACAGCGATTAACCAGTTCTGAAATCATATCACTAAATTCAATATAATCATCGAACATCATATTTCCAAACATATCCTCCTGCTGATTTACGTCTTTTACCTTGACAACATTCCACAATACTGCCACAATGAATATTTAATTCTCTTGATGCACTACGAACGCTATCAAATCTTCTAATAAATTTACCATCTTTACTATACATTAAAACCGGAACTGACCTACCAATAGACTTCATAGTATCTTTAATTCGTTTCGCCCGTGTACCATAATTTGAATTGTACTCATGCGTACACCATTCTAAATTATCTACATGATTATTTGAAGGATTTTCGTCTTTATGATTTATCTCCGGTAAATTATCTGGATTAGGGATAAATGCTTCTGCCACTAATCTATGAACATAAAATCTTCTGGCTGTACCTATGTAAGATAACTCAACCTTTTTATATCCATTCTTACAATCATATAACTTCTTTAATTTTCCTTCTCTTGTACAAACTCTGCCATTTTCTCTAAAAAATTGACGGTCTACTGAACGAACATTTCCAAAATTACTCACCTGATAAAAATGCAAATAGCCGGGAATATCTTTCCAAATTTCTTTTTCCATTTGTTCACCTCACTTATTTTGATGTGAACATTATAACATATCTAATCATGTGTTTCAACATATTTCACATAATTTTTAATTTTGTCAATTTCAAGTAGGATTTTTCCAAAATCATGTTCGCATATGTTTATCAACATATCACAATTCTTGTCTGACAAGTTAATTTCCTTCTTAATATACTTCTTCAGAATTGCGTCTGTAAGCTGTTCAAACTCTACTATAGTATCTTTATACTGCTTATAGAATTTAGTACGTTTATCAACGGTGGTAAGTAGGTGTATAAGCATGTTATCAGCTAATACAGACTCTATACTTTGCTGTAACTTCTCATTTATCATAAGTTCTTTATCATCACGAACTATGTAGATAACAGACTTCTGCAAAAAAGATTTGTTCCTCAACTGTCCATAGATGTCTGTAATACTATCTATTCTTTTTATTTCCTTACCAGTTACCTTTGATATTTGTTTGATATATATTTCCTGTACTTTCCACTCCGGTCCAGAAAATATAAGATAAGATGGTAACTGTTTAGATTTTATCTTTGCTTTTAATGTTGCTACATCCATCTTGTTCACTCCGTATCATTTCATTCCAATTATGTATAGCATCTGTTTCTGATTTGCCAAGAACAGATTTACCACACTTATAACAACGTAATTCGATACTCCATACTCCCTTTACCAAAGAGTTCCAATGTTCACGTTTATTACATCCGCACGTACAAGGCAATAACTTTTCCTGCCGTTTAATGGGAATAATATTATATCCCATACTTTTGGCTAATTCTCGTAATTCACTCACATCCATTTAATCTTCCTCTCTACTTCTACTCCATTCTTCTAATACATCATAAGCGGCTTTCAGCATCTTAAATACTGCCACAACATCTGTTTCAAGTAATTCTTTAAATCTATCACCCACGAATTTCAACTCCCAGCAAGGTTCATGTGTATCATAATAAAAATATCCTATTGAATATTTACATTCGTGTCCTTGATACTGATAATACTTTACAAGATCAATAGTTTCATTCGGTTCGTCATCTGAAAATCTCGCAAGTCTTGCGGGACACGCTTCAAGTGCATAATTACCCATTCTCCAATAAAAATTTAATTCTGCCATGTTATTTATTCCTCCAGATTCGGATAATACTCTACAACATCTCCATTATCTAACCAAATAGTTATTCCACACTTTTCAGCAGTAAATAGTTCATGGCATATAGGTCTATAATCAGCTATCTTTGCGAGTGGAAATGTGTCTGTAAATTTATCTAATATATCATCAAACGTAACATTTACTGCCATAATTCTCTTATCTCCAATATCCAATTATCCATCAACATACTACGATTTATTCCCTTTACTCTTAATTTCTGTAAATACATAGCTGTCGTATAAATACCGTTATATTTACCGACATCAAAACACACTTTCATAAATGCTTTCCAAAATAATCTAAGATCATATCCTTCAGCATCTTCTTTCAATGCTACTTTACTCGGTATCTTAAACGCATTTGCAAGGGATACCTCTGCTATATTATCTACTACTAATTGAACATACTCATAAAACTGGAGTGTTCCCATCTTAACAAGCAAATCAACATCTCCCGGAGTTTCACATAATTCTTTATGTATCCAAGGATCATCTTGAATACTTGTATATCTACTTCTCCAATACTCTTCTATCTCGTCTGGCGTATATCTATCCATATGAAATACTGTTCCACGGCTTCTGATTGTTTCAAGAGTATTATTTTCATCCTCTAATGTCATGATGAAGTATGTATTATTAGGAGGCTCTTCTGTAACTTTCAGAAGTGCGTTCTTTGCGGCATTTGACATATTATCTGCGTCTGGAATGATATATATACTAACACCACCGAATGTAGTATACGCTCCGTGAATGATACCACGAATTGTTTCAATTTTAACATCAGGACAAACATATACATAATTGCCCAATCTTTTGACAACTTCATGTAATAGTGTTTTCTTTCCACTTCCCTTCGGTCCAACTAAAATACTAAACCGAGGGAATGTACCGTTTTCAATAAGCTGTTCAATTCGACTTTGTAGATTACACTGTCCAATCATTTTATTTCAATTCCTCACTGTTAATAACAATAGAAGCTTCAATATCATACTTAACTGACTGTGACCATTTAATATCTGCATTAAGGTTTATAAACACTGATAACCACTTATCAATCTGATTAAATTCTCTATCGCCACATTGTTCTAACCAATCAACATAATCATTTAATTTTGGTAACTGTAAATATTCCCAATTACATCCTAATCCATACTTAGATAGATCAAGTAAAAACTGAACATACTGCCTTACAAATGTTTTTAAATCTTTACCATCATTATAAATATTTTCAATAAGCTGTACTGCAAATCTTATGCTATCTTCACCGCTCATTCCCAATAAATAATCAGTAAGATTAAACATTGTATCATAATCTGTAGTTCCTAATGCTTTTACTACATTTTCAAGTGTTAAATCTTTTGAATATGCAAGACATTTGTCCAGATAAGTTATACTGTCTCTACACCCGCCATCTGCCAATTTAGCGATATACTCAATGGCATCTATATCATGAGCATCGTCTTCGTCACGTTCATTATCAAGAATATAATCCAATCTTTTTACAATTCCCTCCATGCTTATTCTCTGAAAATCATATCGCTGTACCCTAGAAAGAATTGTTTTAGGTATCTTTTGTGGATCGGTAGTGCAGAAGATAAAAATACTCTTTGCAGGCGGTTCTTCAATAATCTTTAACATAGCTTGCCAAGCTGAATTACTTAATGCATGACATTCATCAATGATAAAGATTTTATACTCACTGTCCAGACTTTTTGTCTTTGCTTGTTGAATGATATTTCTCACATCATCAACACCATTATTTGATGCGGCATCTAACTCAATGGGATTTCCCTGTCCCTTGTTAATGTCATTTGCAAAAATTCTAGCACACGTTGTCTTGCCGCAGCCAGCCGGGCCGCAGAATAAATATGCGTTCTTGACCTCTCCAGATTCTAACTGCTGTTGCAGGATAACCTTCGTGCTAGACTGCTCTGTTACATCATCCCATGTCTTTGGTCTGTACTTAATTGCTAATGCTTTCGTTGCCATTATTTATCTCCTAAAATATATTTACCATATTTAACGGGTTCACCGTATCTGTTTTCACTTTCCATCATGACAGTACGGATATCATATCCCATTTCTCTCAATTCTTTAATTCTGGCTGATAATCTGGTAATTCCTAAATCTTTAAACGCCTCCATACTTGTTATACTACCATTTTTATTTATATACGCCAGAATTCTAGGTTTACTCCCTTTCATCTTCCTTCTCCACTAAATCATAAAATCTATATCCTTTATACATAAGATACACGATATCCCAATTTGATTCACAATCAATATTACCTTCCCAATCTTCCCGAACAAAAGGTAAATCAATCACATCCATAAGAGTGAGAAGTCCGTAAACATGAATACTTTTTGGAACAGATATTGTATAAACATGTGGTAAAGACTCATACGTCTTTTTTATCATGTTATGTGCCTTAACCTGTGTATTTAAAAATTTAAACGCATCATCTCTTTTTGTCTTCTGTTCTTTGGTCATTTTAAATCATCCTCCTCTGATTCTAAATAGTTTTTAAGTGTTTCAAATAATCTTTCACTGATTACATAATACCTTTTATTCGCAGATGGTCCAAAATCAAAACATAATGCTGAATTGTTTTTTCCCATCGCAAATGCTTCTTCTTCATTTTTCAGTAACCAATCTTCTTTGATTGTAAAAGATTTACAATCTTTGGTCTTTGTCTTAGCTTCAATCAAAAAATCAGAAGTAATTACATCTCCTTTCTGAAACGGTGTCGCACCACTGTTAGCTGTTCTTTTTCCACCAACTGCTTTTGCTACTTTCTTTTCCTGTTTCTTACTATAGTATCTTGTATTCATCTTTATCCCCCTTTCTATTATTTATTATACTACACATTATAAGTAATGTCAATACTTTTTTCTAGTCATTCTTCGTACACCCGCTATTGCTGTTTGTGTTTTTTCTTGTTCCAATGATCTTAATCTTGACACATTTCTTTTTTGTATATCCAACTCAGTTTTCCAATTTTTGTAATCCTCACATGTAGAATGACATGATTCATGTCTTTTAGTACAATCTTTACAGGGTGCTATGATACTCAAAATAATTTCCTCCTACTGTTAGATTTATTTTTAACCTGTTTAACTTCAGGTTTCTTTACAATAACTGTTTTTCCTAATAATTGTTGTGCTTTTCCAACTACCCACGGCAATGTTATTGGTAAAAATGCTCCGGTACTTGCATCCCAATCTTTAAAGTATTGATACAATGTAATCTGTTTGGCAATATCAGGATAATGTTCTTGTAATGTCTTTAATTCTCTTGCCCATTCATCCCACTTCTTATCTGATATAATATTTTGGTTTAAATGATAATAAATACAGGAGTGAATTAAAAGCTGATATCTACGTTGTTGTATCTTTTCAGCTATTTTTAATTCATCTCCTGTAAATAATTCATATGTTTTCATAGTTTTCTCCTTTTAATAAACTGCCCCAGATGGATTCGAACCATCGAATGAATATCGCGGAGTCAAAGTCCGCCGCCTTCCCACTTGGCTATAGGGCATTAAGTGGATAGCTTCATGTAGTATCAGTCTTCCATAAGTTCAACTCTCGTATACTACCTATCCACTACCGGGAGCAGAAGGATTCGAACCTTCGTTTTCGGGTTGATGGATACCCGACTGTTGCCGTTGACATACTCTAACAAGCACATCACTCTTGTACCATTTGTCTACACTTACACTCCCAAATGACTGGCGGCAACCTTGGCCTTCGGTCGCACTTTAATGCTCATTAACAAACCAGTCTTTTTTACAAGCTACCGCAGAAGCCGCCTCGCATTTGCTCCTGACTTTAATTAGAGATACTGCCCGAAGGTCTTATGTACCCGTAGCGGCTATTTCACTTGTAATTATGTGGGTAAGGATTTGCACCTTACATGAAATGCTATTTGTTAGGGAGTTACATTTCTTTAGGACTTTCCTACTTTTTTCGTACTAATCCACTCCTTTGTAAGCGTTTACCTATTCCGCCACCACATAACGTAGTCTTTCCTGCTGTCAGACAAAGTTCCCCATTGTTGCACAACCAATGAAGGAATCGGAAATCTGGGACTTGAACCCAGGACACATGGCTTATAAGGCCACCGCTCTAACCGACTGAGCTAATTCCCGTGAGTGTGCCACTCCGTAGGCACACTGTTGCGGTTCATTATTACTACGCATGGACAGGAAAATAGTAATTGTAGCGTTGCTACCGCAACAAAACGCTAATGCGGGTAGTGGGATTCGAACCCACACGAGATTACTCTCAGGGGATTTTAAGTCCCCGGTGTCTACCAATTCCGCCATACCCGCTAAAATATTTTAAATTATACCGAATATATAATCATCCTCTAATCCCAAATATTCGGCTATAGCATCGTATTCTCCTCTTTCTAATGCGTCCCGGCATTCTGCAATCAAATCTTCTGCTTCTTTTTTGGTCAGATCATCTCGTTCCATAAGGATTCTGATTATTTCTTTCCTGCTTGTATCAACCATTTTTGATTTCCTCTCTTTCCTTCATTCGTTATTATTTAATTTTATTCAACAACTTCTTTTGAAATAATCGAACTGCGTATTATCCAGCCTTCCCAAACTACATCAACAAGTTTCTTTTTTATTCCTTCTACATCATTCATATCTAAATTCATGATGAATGGAATCTTTGTTATACACTCTGGTCCAATACCATATTTCATAGATACTGGATTTGTAAGTGTCCTGCCACATCGCATACACTTCACAACTGGCTCTGCCTGACCGTGAAGTTTCATGTATACCATACCACGTGTTTCTTTCTCAATAGTTCCGGTCATTGTTCTTAATGGCATTGGATTATTGTTATTCCATTTAGCCATAAAGTCAAATCCCGGACTTGACTGCTCTGTCATATACTTTTTAACAGTAACTCTATACTGTATCTTCTCATCTAACGTGTCTACCACGCTCTGTACAGTATTTTTATTAGCTGTGTGTAAAAATATATGTGTATCTTCTGAAAGCGTATTTAAAGCGATTTTACACGTTTCTGATGTATAACGTTTATTATCTATCTCTATTTCGCCTTTCCAATCTTTTAAGAGTTTTTCTAACATTTTATTCTCCTTAGTTGACTTCCCTTGTCTACATTAACATTATATAACATAAACGAAGGGAAGTCAACTACTTTTTTAATTTTCTTTCATTATTTTTTCTACTAACGTTTCTACTTTATCTAAAATCTTATCGTTAGTATTTAAAAGTTCATATACAGCCGATTGACCGTGTATCTTTCCTTCTATGATTTCTCCTGTCTCTATATCGACTATATCAAACCATGCCCCTGACTTCTTTACTATATCATATTTAATGGCTACTTCAATTAAATCCCGAAGATAATCAATTCCCATCTCATAGTTGATTGTGTAAAAGCCTGTTCTTCTTGTGGGAGGACAAGTCTTGTTCTTCGTCATGGACATCATTACGATATTGCCAACAGGATTTTCTGCTGACCTCGTAAGTTCATTTCCTTTTTCATCTATAAACTTACCTCGACTAAACTGCATACGAACAGCGCAGAAATGTTTCCATGCTTTACCACCCGGCGTAGCAATACCTCCCCACGTACTATTCAAATCCTCTCGTATCTGATTGATACCTATACCTGTACACTTGTGTCTCTGCATAAGCATTTCGATCTTCTTACCGAACAGTGTGAGAGGTTTTGCAATACCACCATAAGTCTTATCTTCCATTGTCTTATCAAGTTCTTGACTTGACATTAAAGCACCGATACTATCAAGTACCCATAAACCTACTTCTCCTGTATCCACACTATCACAAATGATCTGAAATATCTCTTCTGCGGATTGAGATTTAGGCTGTAAAATATACATCCTATCTACATCTACACCAATTTTCCTTGCCCACTCTACATCCAACGTATTTTCGGCATCGACATACAGTACATCTCTATCATCTTCACTATTTTGGTAATTTGCTACAATATCTAATGCTGTAGTAGTTTTACCACCATGTTCTTCCCCGTAAAACTCTGTGATTTTCCCAATAGGAATACCACCAAAAGTACAATAATTCATTCTAGGTGAAGTAAAAGGAATACGCTTATAGGAAAATTCACTTAATCCTTGTGTAATAATTTCTTCTTTAAACCTCTTATTAGCGTTTTTCATAATCTCATCGAGTTTTAACCCCATAATACAATTTCCTCCGTTTGCAATGATTTCTGAACATCTATCACACGTTGATTGTTACTTCCAACATACTTAGCAGATGCTAATTCTTTTTTAAATTCACCATCAACTACGACATCAAGATGCTTCATTATAGGTTCATCTTTAATCTGTTCCCATAAATAACCAGTATACATCCAAATTGATTTATGTGTGATTTTTTTAACATGTTCTGCTATAAACGTAACTGTCTGTCTATTTGCCAAATACATTGGATCACCGCCAGAAAGTGTAAGTCCATCAATATATGGTTTTTCCAAACAATGTATAAGATATTCTGCGGCTTTACTATCAAACAAAACTCCACCATCAGGATTCCATGTATAAGAATTATGACACTCGGAACAATGATGACTACATCCGGCAACCCAGAGAACTGTTCTTATTCCTTCACCATCGACAAAACTTGCTTTTGTAATTCCATGAAAATTCATTCGAATATTCCTTCTTGTGCTAGTTTTTCCATAACTTGTTCTGCACGATTCTTGCCAATTCCTTTAACTGATAACAAAATCTCCATCATTCTACTATCATTAACTTCTGCTAAAAGACACTCATTACTACTATCGGCACACTCTTGATATCCGTCTGTAAATCCACTTTTATAAATCTCGATAACCCATCTATTAAATTCATTAAACGATAATTTTTGAACTTTTGTATAATCAGAGAAATTAACTGGTTTTTTCATTGCCCAAGTCCTCTACTCTAAATGATAATTACTTAACTCCTTTTTGATATCACAATACAATTTAATAGACTTTCTATCAGAAATATCACTAATCAATCCATTTCTAACAAAATCATAATACCACTTCGCACTATTCAACTCTTTTTTATAATTTACAGTATTTCTAATGGATTTAGACAACATGAATAAATGCTCGTAGGCTTTACACAAACAATATCTTGCGGCTAATCTTCTATTATAATGTTTTAAATGTTCTATGATATCAATTCTATCTGCTTCACACATCATTTTCCTCCCTATGATTTGCCTTTTCAATATCGAATCCTTCGGGATATCGTTTTTTCAACTTATCTATATTCATCTGTAAAATCTCATCTAATGACCATCCAAAAGATTCACACATAAGTGCTACATACCACATAACATCACCTAATTCTTTTTTGGCATGGGTATAATCAAAATCTTTATTGTGGAAAATCCACTTCTTAATTACGTCATTAAACTCACCGACTTCCCCAGATAATCCAAGACAGGCATTAAGAATACCACCCACATCATAGGGTTCGATACGAAAACGATTTACCTTTATCTCACTATCTAATCTTTTCGTAGATTTCTTATCATTTGTTCTCATTGCTAATTTCTGATATTCATTTCCTGTCATTTACTCATCCTCCCACTCCTCATCATGTTTATAAAACGGACACTGTGGACATCTTTTTACCCACTCTCCGCTATCATTAGTGTAATAATCATCACCGTACCCACCACATTCATAGCAATAATCGTCTTCATCAATTTCGATCTGAGTATCGTCTATCATTTACCACTACCTCCAATTCTAGTTAATTCCATCTCCTGAATTCTACGACTTAATACTTTCTTAACACTAGATAGAAGTTCTTGTGCATTTTCCACCTTTGCTTTCATAGTCTTATATGCTCTTGTATAACTGGATGATACAATAAACTGTTCTTGACTTGCTAATTCAGCAAGAGAATCTTTATCGGCTACCGTACCTTTATCTTGACTTGCTCTTGCTGTGTGATACATTTCTTTATACACAGCTTTCGCTATATCATCACGAATACCAAGTTGTTCACACATACCACCAGCAAAATAAATGTATGTGGATAGATTAAGACAAAAATCATCTAACTCATCTGTAGTGGGAGGATTCTCACCGTCTTTAAGACAATCCTTAATGAAAGATACATAATTATCCAACCCCTCACAATACGGCTGAATAATATCATAAACTATATCGTCTATGATTTTGGATTTATCTTCTACATCTTCTTGTATCTTATTTATATTTTCCAAATCTTCCTCTGTTAAATTAAACTTCATCTTCACTGTCCTCATGTGACCAAAGTTCTTTTGGTAAAGTCATATATAATAGTTGTTCTTTTGTAGATTTAGACTCATATCCACATTGTAAACATTTATAATAAGTATATCCGGGAATTGTACATGTTGAAATACTAGTCATAAAATTTCCACATTTAGGACATAGATATTGCATTAAAAAATTCCTCCATATCATAATCAAAGAAAACTCTTTTCTTTCTTCCTAAAATAAATATTATCTTAACATTTTTATAACTTAAAATATCCGTGTCAAATCTAATACTCTTATAACCTTGAATTTTTAATTCTTGTAAAATTTGAATTGGGATGAATAGTGTTATATCCTTATCTATCCACCAACATATAACTCCTGCAAACACACCTTCTATCTGTGATTTCTGCAATAACCCATTCCACTGTGTATCTGTAATATTACTGAACGGTAAACTTGCTCCGTGTACAGATTTACATTCGATATAATATTCATAAGGCTCTCGGTATACTATGAAATCGCAGATGTTTTGACTTCCTTTAAATCCATTGGTTTGATCGTGAAGTCTGTCTATAGATACACCGGGA
>Ga0247611_10002571_pt1 | contig 28862 bp, 19 predicted proteins | sample 177DNAGHGhighgp2_FD_192422 | JGI IMG/M metagenome (GOLD analysis project Ga0247611, IMG submission 192422) | Sheep rumen microbial communities from Palmerston North, Manawatu-Wanganui, New Zealand - 1770 DNA GHGhigh gp2 | ecosystem: Host-associated > Mammals > Digestive system > Stomach > Rumen... | reverse complement strand
CAGTTAAAGTAGTTGAAATGCAAAGTGAAGCTGGAGCAGTTGGTTCAGTACATGGTTCATTACAAGTAGGTGCTTTAACAACAACTTATACAGCCAGTCAAGGTTTGTTATTAAAGATTCCTAATATGTATAAAATTGCTGGTCAATTATTACCAGGTGTAATTCATGTTGCAGCAAGAGCTTTAGCAGCTCAAAGCTTAGCAATATTTGGAGATCACCAAGATGTTATGGCATGCCGTCAAACTGGTTTTGCTATGTTAGCATCAGGATCAGTACAAGAAGTTATGGATTTAGGTGGTGTTGCTCACTTATCTGCAATTAAATCATCAGTTCCATTCCTACATTTCTTCGATGGATTTAGAACAAGTCATGAAGTTCAAAGAGTTGAAGTAATGGATTATTCAGTTTATGAAAAATTAATTGATATGGATGCTGTAAGAAAGTTTAGAGAAGGTGCTTTAAACCCAACTCATCCTATCACTCGTGGTACAGCTCAAAATGATGACGTTTATTTCCAAACAAGAGAATTACAAAACTCATACTATAATGCAGTACCTGATATCGTAGCTAACTACATGAAAGAAATTTCTAAAGTAACTAAGAGAAACTATGCTCCATTCGTTTACTATGGTGCAGAAGATGCAACTGATATTATCGTTGCTATGGGTTCAGTTACTGAAGCTATTGAAGAAACAATTGATGTATTAAGAAAGAAAGGTAAGAAAGTCGGTGTTATTAAAGTACATCTATATAGACCATTCTCTTCTAAATATTTCTTAAAAGTTATGCCTAAGACAGTTGAAAGAATCGCTGTATTAGATAGAACTATTGAACCAGGTTCAATCGGTGAACCTCTATTCCTAGATGTAAAAGCATTATTCTATGGAACAGAAAAAGCTCCACTAGTAATTGGTGGTAGATATGGTTTAGCAAGTAAAGATACTACACCATCACAAATCTTAGCAGTTTATGATAACTTAGCTAGTAAGAAACCAAAGGCTAGATTCACTATTGGTATTACTGATGATGTTACATTCACATCTCTACCAATTAAGAAATCTATTGACGTTGCTGATAAGTCAACAACAGAATTATTATTCTTTGGTTTAGGTTCAGATGGTACTGTTGGTGCTTGTAAGAACATTTGTAAGATCGTTGGTGATCATACTGATTTATATGCTCAAAGTTATGCAGCTTATGACTCTAAAAAATCAGGAGGATCTACAAGACTACACTTACGTTTCTCTGAAAAACCAATTAGATCAACTTACTTAGTAGAACAACCTCACTTTGTATCTTGTTCACTTGATGCATATCTAGAAAAGTTTGATATGTTAAAGGGACTTAGAAAAGGTGGAACATTCTTACTAAATACAGTTACACCAGCTAGCGAAATTGAAACTTTACTTCCAAATAAAGTAAAGAAACAATTAGCTGAAAAGAAAGCTAAATTATATATCATTAATGGTAATAAATTAGCACTTGAATGTGGATTTAGACCAGGACTTGGTGTTAACACAATTATGCAATCTGCATTCTTCAAATTAAATCAACAAATTATGCCATACGATAAGGCACAAGAATACATGAAGTATATGGCTGAAAAGACATATGCTAAGAAGGGTCAAGCTTTAGTTGATCAAAACTTCAAGGCTATCGAAGTAGGTGCTACTGGATTAGTTGAAGTTAAAGTAAATCCTGAATGGGCTAACTTAACTGTTGAAGCTAAGAAGGTTGATGCTAACCGTCCTGATTTCGTAAGAAATATCGCTGATGTTATTAACGCTATTGATGGTGACTCACTTCCAGTATCTGCATTCAAAGATTACCAAGATGGTAGAATGCCTGCTGGTACAGCTGCTTATGAAAAGCGTGGTGTAGCAATCAACGTTCCTAAGTGGATTGCTAATGCTGAAGGCGATAAGAAGGCATGTATCCAATGTAATAAGTGTGTATTCGTATGTCCACATGCAGTTATTAGACCATTCTTAGTAGATGAAGTAGAAGCTAAGAACGCTCCAAAGACTACTCAATACTTAGATGTTAAAGTACCAAAGGAATACGCTGGATTCAAATATACTCTACAAATCTCTACACTTGATTGTACAGGTTGTGGTGTATGTACAACAGTTTGTCCAACTAATTCACTTGTTATGGAACCAATCCATAAGGCTATTGAAGAAGGACAAGATAAAGAAGCTAAATACTTCTTCGATAACGTTTCATATAAGAAAGTTGATAAGTCAAACGTTAAGAACGTTGGATTCGCTCAACCTCTATTCGAATTCTCAGGAGCTTGTGGTGGATGTGGAGAAACTCCATATATCAAAGCAATCTCTCAATTATTCGGTGATAGAATGATCGTTGCTAATGCAACTGGTTGTACTTCAATTTATTCTGGATCTTTCCCATCAAGTCCTTACACAACAAATGCTAAGGGTATGGGACCTGCTTGGGCTAACTCACTATTCGAAGACAATGCTGAATTTGGATTCGGTATGAAGATGGCTTATGAAACAATTAGAGATAGATTACAAACTATCTTAGTAAATAACAAAGATTCATTTAGCGCTGAAACTAACGCTTTAGCTACTGAATGGATTCAAAATAGAAAAGATGGCGATAAGTCAGTAGAATTACATGAAAAACTTTCTGCTGCACTTGCTAAAGAAACAGCTCCTGCTGCTAAAGAAGCTCTTGAATTAAAAGACTTCATCGTTAAACATTCTCAATGGATCATCGGTGGAGATGGTTGGGGTTATGACATCGGTTACGGTGGATTAGACCATGTTATCGCTAATAAGGCTGATGTAAACATCCTAGTAGTAGATACAGAAGTTTACTCTAACACAGGTGGACAATCATCTAAATCTGCTAGATATGGTTCAATTGCTAAATTTACAGCAAGTGGTAAAGAAAACAAGAAGAAGGATTTAGCTGCTATCGCAATGAGCTATGGACATGTATATGTTGCTGCTATTTGCCATGGTGCTAATGATGCTCAAGTTATTAAGGCATTAAAAGAAGCTGAAAGCTATGATGGACCATCATTAATCATCGCTTATGCACCATGTATCAACCATGGTATTAAGGGCGGTCTATTCAATGCACAAAAAGAAGCTAAACTTGCTACTGAATGTGGATACTGGCCAATCTTCAGATATGATCCAAGATTAGAAGCTGAAGGTAAGAACCCACTACAAATGGACTGCAAAGAACCAGATTGGTCTAAATACAATGACTTCCTAATGAACGAAACTAGATATTCTCAATTAACTAAGGTTAACCCTAAAGAAGCTGATGCTTTACTTAAGGCTAACTTAGATGATGCTAAACATCGTTGGGAAATGTATCAAAGATACTTAAAGATGGATTATTCAAAAGCTGAATAATAATTTAGACATAAACAATTCATATAAATATAAAACTCAAGGCTAATAACCTTGAGTTTTTCTTATGTAAAACTTTTGATAAAAAGACATATTTTTGAATAAAAATGTTAACTATAGTATGGGTCAAATTTTAACCATTTTTATCAAATAAAAAAGGCTTAATAAAGCCATTATTGTGTGTTATAATTATTACGCTGGAGGTGTAGTGATGGAAATCACAAAAAAGGTGGTAACGGGTATAGGATAGGAGGTAAATATGGAATACTATGTGTTCCTTGTTATAACACTTGTTGTTATAGCATATTTACTTAAAGATAATAAGCATTAGCTTATAATCGACCTAGATACTACGTTACTACCCCTAAGGCAAAAGGGATAAGGCTGCCACCTTATCCCTTTTCATTTGCAATTTTGATACTACGTTGCAATCTCATTATATAACAATATCATAAAAAAATCAATATTAAAGCAAAAGGGATAAGGCGGCCACCTTATCCCTTTTCATTTGCAATCTATTGTCTACCCGTTGCATTTTTATTATATAACAATCATATTTTATAATCAATACAATAGATATATAATATAGTTGTTAGGATGTGATAATATGAATACATTTGAATGTATAGAAAGTAGATTTAGTTATAGAGGAAAATATAGTAATGAATTAGTTCCTAAAGAAGATTTAATTAAAATAATGGAAGCGGGATTAAACGCTCCATCAGGATGTAATAAACAAACTACATCCTTAATCGCAGTAGATGATAAAGAAATATTAAATAAGCTATATAGTGTAATTATTCCTAAAACAGGTAGTATTGCGCCAGCTATGATTTGCGTTCTAACTGAAAGAATAAACGCATATAGAGATAAGTGTTTTGCTATTCAAGATTATTCAGCTGCTATAGAAAATATGTTATTAGCTATTACTGATTTAGGATATGCAAGCTGTTGGGTAGAAGGTCATATTACTGATGATGATAGAATATGTGAAAAAATGGCTAAAATACTTGATGTTCCAGCTAATTATGATTTAGTATGTTATTTGCCTATTGGTAAACCAATAGATGAAGTAAAAAGAGTAAAGAAAAAATCATTTAATGAACGAGCTTGGTTTAATAGTTTCAAAGAAAATAAGTGACTTTTTAAAAAAGTTACTTTTTTTATTTAAAAATTCAATTTTTTGTGATTATTTTTTAATTGTTTGTCTCGTTTTATTGAGTTAATTATAAGTAAAATTATATAATTAAAGTGTATATTTATATAATTATATATAATTATTAATCTATAAAAGGGAGGAAAAATCATGAAAAAAAGATTATTAGTAGTAATTCCTGTTGCCCTACTTATGGTAGGTTGTGGTAAGAAAAAAGATAGAACTACAGAAAATGTAACAACAAAAGCAATCACTACAAGATCTACGCCAAAAACGACTACAGAAGTTAAAAGCTATAATGTTAGTGTAGAATATTATTTTCAAAACTTAGAAGATAATGATTATACAATTAATAGTTCACTAACAAAGACTATTAGTGCTAAAGAAGGATCAACAGTAAAACCTGAAATAAAAGTTTTTGATGGTTTTGAATGTAAGAATAGTGATGTTAGTATAGTAGTAACAAATAAAGAAGCAAATAACGTAATAAAAGTTTATTTTGATAGAAAAATATGTAATATTAGTTATAAAACTAATATAGAGGGTATAAGTTTTGATCCTGTAAAAGTAAAATATGGCTCAAAACTTACTGAACAAGTTTTAGATATTCCTGGATACTCTATTTCTTCATATAAAGTTGATGGTATAGATTTTGATTTTAATACAGTTATTACTTCAAGTTTTGAAATGGAATGTGTTGTAACTCCAAATACAGATACAGCTTATACTATTAGATATTTATTAGATAAAATAGATAGTGATCAATATGAAATATATAGAGAAGAGCCTAAAACTGGTACAACAGATACAACTATCGATTTAACGGGTTTAGATATAGATATTGAAGAAGGAACATTTAAAGAATTTGATAAAGACTCATATACTATTAATGGTGATGGTTCAACTATAGTTAATCTTTATTATAAAAGACACTCTTATGATATTACATTTGATACACATGGAGGTCCTGAATTATCGCCTATTAAAGCCAAATATGGTAGTGTAATAGAAGAGCCAAATATTAGTAGAGTTGGTTATACGAATACTGGCTGGAAAGTTAACGGAACTACTTATACTTTTACTAGTAAAATATATAGTGGTTTTAAACTTGAATGTTTTTGGACTCCAAATACTGATACAGCTTATACAGTTAATTATTATCTTCAAAATATAGATAATAATGAATATAGTATATATGATACAGTTTTAAAGAGTGGAACAAGCGATTCAACTATTGAAAGTCTATCTTTAAGAATACAAATTACAGAAGGCTATTTTAAAGATTTTGGAGAGACTGATTTTGTAATTAAACCTGATGGCTCAACAGTTATAGATGTTTATTATGATAGACATTTATATGGAATACAATTTATAACTAATAACGATATTGTTATTGATTCTATTAGTGTTAGACATGGAGCAAAAATAACAGAACCACAATTAACTAAAGAAGGATACGATATTTCCGAGTGGACAATAAATAATTCTACACGTTTTGATTTTAGAACTGATACTATTACTGGTAATGCAATACTTGAATGTAACTGGGTTCCAAGAACTAATACACTTTATAAAGTAAATTATTACTTAGATAGTACAGATAGCGAAGATTGGGTTCTTTATGAATCAGAGAATCATTATGGAACAACTGATACATTTGTTTATGCAGAAGATTTTAAGAAAGAAATAGAACATGCTACTTATAGTTCTTATGGGGAGTATAGTTATAAAATTTCAGGAAGTGGTTCTACTGAGGTAAATTTATTCTATATTAGAGATACTTATAAAGTTACTGTTAAATCAAGTGATTCATTTATAGAATTAAGTGATGAATATGATAATAAAGATTTAAAATATGGTAGAAAACTAAATATAGAAGCAACATTTAATTCTACACTTGGTTATGCTTATGATGGAGTATATGTTAACGGTAGTAAAGTTTCAAGCGATTTAACATATTCATTTACAGTTACAAGTGATATTACTGTAGAATTCAAGGCAAAAGTAATTGATGAATTAAAGAATTTTACATTTACTTCTGATGGTGAAAACTGCGTTATTACGGGAATTATTGAAAATGAGGAAAATGTAGTTATACCTAGTATTGCTACAGAAATCGCAAATAGTGCATTTAGTAACAATACAACTATAAAAACTTTAGTAATAGGTAAGAATGTTAAAAAGATTAATTATGGCGCATTTAACGGTTGTACTAATTTAACAAGTGTGACATTTGCTAATAATTCAAATCTTACTGAAATAGGTAATGCAGCCTTTTTGAATACAAAATTAAGTAGTATAACATTACCTGATAAGCTAGAAGTAATTGGTTCATATGCCTTTAGAGAAGCTTTAAATGGTGTTGATTTATTCATTCCTTCAAGTGTTACAACAATAGGTGAATCAGCATTCTATATGTGTAAATTAAATAGTATTTCATTTGATAGTAATACTTTAATAGAAGAAATTGGTGATGAAGCATTTAATAACTGTACTATAAGTAGTATTACTATTCCAAAGAGTGTAAAAGTTATTGGAGAGAAAGCTTTTAATTTATCATACATTAAAGATCTAACTTTTGAAGAAGGTACAGTGCTTGAAGAAATAAAAGATAGTGCATTTATGAACTGCAATTTAAGAACATTAGACTTACCTGATACACTAAATGCTATTGGTGAATCAGCATTCTCTTATAATAGTAATTTAGTTTTAGTAAAAGTTAATAGTGATGTTACAATTGGTGATCAAGCATTTAATTTCTCTAATGTTAAGGTAATTATCAATAATTCTAATTTAGAATTTACTAAGGGTGAAATGTATGAATATGGTGGAATTGCATATTATGCAGTATTGATATTATCTCCTATAGATGTAAGTAATTTATTATTTGAAGATGATTTTATCTATAATGTTACTGATACTGATAAAGAATTATTATTCTATTATGGAAGTAATAATAATATAGTTATTAAAGATGATGTAACTATTATAAAAGATGGTTCATTTACAGGTAATAAATTAATAAATAGAGTAATTATTCCAAATAGTGTAATAACTATTGGCTTTGATTCTTTTAGAAATTGTTCTAATTTATATAGTGTTTCTATTGGTAGTGGAGTAACTGAAATAGGAAATACTGCATTCTATTATTGTGATAAATTATTTGAAGTTAATAACCTATCAAGCCTTAATATTGTAAAAGGAAGTACAAATAATGGTTATGTTGCTCAATATGCAATATTTTTAACTAATGAATCTAATTTTACATCAAAAATTGATGTAATAGATGATACTTTTGTTGTATATAATTCTACAACTGATGTTACTTTAGTAAAGATTCTTAATGTTACTAATAATATTGTTATACCTTCTAATGTAACTATTATTGGCGATCAAGTATTAAATACTAGTAGTTCCGTTTTTAAAAAGATTACTATTGGAAAGAACGTTAAAAGTATAGGAACTAAAGCCTTCTATAATTGTACTTATTTAAGCGAAGTAGTAATAGAAGATGATTCAGCTTTAGAATCTATAGGTAGTTATGCATTTAGTTATACTAGAATAGCTAGCATTGATTTACCAGAAGGTGTTACTACTATTGGTGATTATGCATTTTACTATTGTTCATATTTAACTGAAGTTAATGTTTTAGGCGATTCTATTAATACAATTGGTAAATATGCATTTGCTAATTGTGGATTGTTACATATATTCCATGTTACAGAAAATGTTAGTTTAATAGATACTAATGCCTTTGATTCAACATTCATTTATAGTATCTTTAATGAATCACAATTAGATATTGTTATGGGCACTGAAACTCATGGAAAGATTGCTTTATATGCTTGTGAAGTATATTCTAATATAGAAGATAAAACATTAGAAACAGTTGATGGATTTACAACAATTGTTAAGAAAAATGAATTAGGAGAGTCAATTGATAAATATTTACTTGCTTATGATGGAGAAGAGGAAAATATCGTAATACCTAATGATATTACAATAATTGAAAAGAATGTATTTAAAAATTATGCTAATTCATTTAGTGTTACATTTGAAGAAAATTCAATATTAAAAGAAATAAAAGAAGGGGCATTCTATAATACTAAATTACAATCAATAGAAATTCCAAGCTCTATTGAGAAATTGGGTAATAACGCGCTTATTTGTAATAATTTAACACTATATGACAATTGTTATTATGCAGGAAATAGCGAAAATCCATATGTTGTTTTATATGAACTTTTAGATAAGAGTGTTACTTCATTTGAAATAAATAATAAATGTAGAATAATATGTGGTAATGCATTACTTAGTTCTAATATAGAAAATTTGGTTATTCCAGATTCTGTAGTATTTATTGGAGAACAAGGATTATTTGGATGCAAAGCAAGTAGTATTACATTATCAAAGAACTTGAAATCATTAGAGGATGGAGTATTTAGAAGCTGTTCTAATTTAACTACTATAGTTATTCCAAGTTCTGTTGAGTTTATTGAAGGTAATGCTTTTGAGAGTTGTTCTAATCTAGAGTATGTATATTTTGAAGGAAATTCAAAACTAAAGGTCATTGGAAAAAATGAAACTAGAGGAATGTTCTATCAATGTAATAAATTAAAAGATGTTGTCCTACCTTACGGACTTGAAGAAATTAACGTAAATATACTTATGTTATCAAGCGTAACTAATCTTGTTATACCTGGATCTGTTAGAAGGATAAACACAGAATTAAAATACACAGAAGCTACTAATATATATTTTAATGGTACTGCTGGTGATTTATGTATGATTGATTATAAGAATGTTGAAAGTGTATTTATGCGTAAGTGTTCTTATTTCTATATTCTAGATGAAGATGGTAGTATATCATTTAATGGTAATAATTATGGTTTATTAACTGAAGCAGTTATTCCTCTAGATGTAACAGAAATAAAGAAATTTGCTTTCCATAGTGCATATAATCTATATAGTTTAAAGATTCATTCAGGTGTAACTAGAATTGATGATAGTGCATTCTATGATACATGCTTAGCAGAAGTATATAATGAATCAAATTTAGAAATTAGTACTTCTAGTTTAAACTTTAGTACAGTAAAAGTAGTTCATCAAAACTATAGTGATGAATCAAATTTAATAATTACTGATGATGGATTTGTCTTTATTAAATATAATAATACTTATGCATTTGTTAGATATATTGGACCAAGCAAATCTAATTACATTATGCCAGAAAGCTTTATGGATGGAGATGTTTTAGTAACTAGTTATGTAATGGCCAAATATTCCTTAGGTCATATTACTGATCTAACTGGAATAGTAATAAACAATTCTATATCTAGTGTAGAGAGAAATGTAGCTTATGGCTCTAGTAAATTCAAGAATGTTTATTATGATGGTAATCAAGAAGCATGGCAAGAAGTTAAAACTAGATTTTCTTGGCTAACTGGTACGGTATATTTCTACTCAGAGGATGCACCAACTGATGAAGGAAATTACTGGTGTTATTATAATGGTGAACCAACAGCATGGAGTGTAATACCAAAATATAGCTTAACTACGACAATTAACGATTCTTCTATGGGTTCAATTGATGTATATGATAATGAAGAAATATATGGTGGAACAACTATTACACTTACAGCAACTCCTAATACTACATATGAATTTAAGGGTTGGTATGTTAATGATGAATTCGTATGGGCTAGTACAACATATGAGTTTGTTATAAATAGTAATCTAGAAATTGAAGCAAGATTTAGTATTAGAAAAGCTGATAGTCTTGATGAATATGTAATAAGTGATGGAGTAATTACTGGTTTAGTAAATAGCGATTCTATTGAATTAGTGATACCTAGTAGTGTTAATACAATTGGTGAAAGTGCATTTGAAGGTAATACATATATTCAAACAGTTGTAATACCACCAAGTATAACTACAATTTCCAATAAAGCATTTAAAGATTGTACAAATCTTACTAATGTATATTTTGATGGAACTATTGATGAATGGGCAAGAATAAATATTTCAAGTGCCGTATCATCACCATGTTATAACAGTGGTAATTTGTATGTTCTAGATGAAAGTGGAAGTATTACTCATAACGGAAAACATTATAGTTTATTAGTTGATTTAGTTATACCTGATAATGTCATAACAATAGGTAATTGTGCATTTACTTATTTAACATGTATAGAAAATATAATTATTCCTGATAGCGTTACAAGCGTTGGTATAAGAGCCTTTAACAACTGTTCAAATGTTAAAACTTTAGTTGTAGGTAAAAATATTTCAACTATAGGAACTGATGCATTTAGATTTATGACTGGCTTAGAAAAAATATTCTATCATTCATCTTATGATGAAGCACCAAATGTTTTACCAAGTAGTTCAGTTCCAAAGTATTATTATTCTGAAACACAGCCAACAGATACAACACATAATTATTGGCATTATGTAAATGGAGTACCTACATCTTGGTAATTAAAACAATAAAAAACGGCTTTCATAAGCCGTTTTTACTTTGTTTAAATATTAACTATTTTCTAATTACACCTTGTTCAATTGCTTTGTTTGCTACAGCTTTACTAACTGCTTCAACAACTCTCTTATCAAATGGTGATGGTACAATGTAATCTGGAGTAAGTTCATTATCAGCGATTACATTAGCTATTGCATAGCTTGCAGCAACTTTCATTTCTTCAGTAATCTTTGTAGCATTACTGTCTAATGCACCTCTAAAAATTCCTGGGAAAGCTAGAACATTATTGATTTGGTTAGGGAAATCACTACGTCCTGTACCAACAATATAAGCACCAGCTTCTTTAGCATCATTTGGCATAATTTCAGGAGTTGGATTAGCTAGGGCAAAGATGAATGGATCTTTAGCCATTGTTTTAACCATATCTTTTGTTACTAAGCCTGGAGCAGATACACCTACAAACATATTAGCACCTACTAGTGCACTAGCTAATGTTCCATCACCAGATGTAGGACTATCTAATATTCCTTCATCTAATAATTCTTTAACTACAAAATTATATGTATCATATTTATCTTTAGTAATTACACCTTTAGAGTTCGTAGCATAGACTTTAGCTACACCAATTTTCTTAAGCATTCTAGCAATAGAAGAACCAGCAGCACCCATACCTGACATAACTACTTTAATATCACTTGGTTTTTTCTTTGTTAATCTTAGAGAGTTTATTAATGCAGCACCTACAATGATTGCAGTACCATGTTGATCATCATGGAATACTGGTATATCTAATTCTTCTTTAAGTCTACGTTCAATTGTAACGCAACGTGGTGCTGAAATATCTTCTAGATTGATTGCTCCAAATGTTGGTGCTAAGATTTTACAAGTCTTTATAATTTCTTCAGGATCTTGTGTATCTAAGCATACTGGGAATGAATCAATTTTTCCAAATTCTTTTAAAAGTATTGATTTACCTTCCATAACTGGCATTGCGGCATATGGTCCAATATTTCCAAGGCCTAGTACTGCAGAACCATCTGTAATAACCGCAACGATATTTCCACGTGATGTATATTTATAAGAATCGTTTTGATTTTCCTTAATTCTTAAACATGGTTCAGCAACACCTGGAGTGTATGCGATAGATAAGTCATCTTTATTTTCTAGTTTTACTTTAGAAATAATTTCAATTTTTCCTTTGTGAGTTTCATGTAATTTTAGTGATTCAGCTTTGTAATCCATTTTTAAATCTTCCTTTCAAATATATCATTATTAAAATAATCATATGCTAGAGTAATAGGGAAATTCTCTACCTCTAACCTTTTTATTGATTCAGTTCCTAAATCAGGAAATGCGATTATATCGCACTTTTTCACACATTTAGAAAGTAGTGCACCACATCCACCAGTAGTGATGAAATATAATATTTTATCATCTTGATATGTCTTTTTACAAGATGCACCACGTGGTCCTTTACCTATTGTTCCTATAACACCAAATTCTTTCATTAAATATGCGAATTTATCCATACGAGAAGCAGTAGTAGGTCCAATAGAACCAACTGCTCTATTTGGAGGTGTAGGAGTTGGTCCTGCATAATATATAAGTGAATTAGAGAAATCTACAGGTAGCTTTTCACCTTTTTTATACATTTCTTCTAGTCTCATATGTGCAGCATCTCTAGCTGTATAAATTATACCAGTATAATAGATTGTTTCACCAGCTTTATTATTATCAAACATTATAATATCACCTCTTTATGTCTATGAGCATGACATTGAATAGTTAGAGCTACAGGTAGGCTTGCGATATGGCAAGGATAATAATTAATCTTTACAGCAAGACAAGTAGTATCACCTTTTAAACCCATAGGGCCAACTTTAGTAGCATTTACTAAATCATATATTTCATTTTCTAGTTTTGCGATTTTTTCATTATCTGATTTATCATTAATATCTCTTAATAGTGCTTCCTTACTCATTAAGGCAGCTTTATCCATAGTACCACCTATACCAATACCTAGAACAAGTGGAGGACATGGTCTACCACCAGCTTCAATAATAGAATCAACTACAAACTTTTTAATTCCATCAATTCCATCGCTAGGATTTAGCATTTTGATTTTAGACATATTTTCACTACCTGCGCCTTTTAAGCAAATAGATAATTTAAGTTTATCACCATCAACTATTTTATAATAAATAATAGCTGGAGTATTGTCATTTGTATTAATTCTATCTATTGGATTTTTTACAACAGATTTTCTTAAAAAGGCTTCAGTATAAGCTTTTCTAACTCCTTCATTGATGGCATCATCAATTGATGAATTAACATGAACGTCACGCCCTATTTCAACAAATACTAAAACTAAGCCAGTATCTTGACACATAGGAATGAATTCATCTTTAGCAAGTTTATCATTTTCTATAATTTGGCATAATATATTTTTAGCAATAGAATCGCTCTCTTTATCTTTAGCATCTATTATTTTTTTTAATACGTCATCATTAATAAAATAAGCTGCATCAACACAGCATTTATATACTGAATCAGTGATTAATTTACTATCTATTTCTCTCATAAGAAAAACACCTCGAAAACTATTATACTATACTTTATTTTCAAAAGAAATATTTTTTAAAAAATATACTTGCATTATATTATTAATAATGTTATAATTAAAAAGCCGACGTAGGAACTATGGTTTTTATAAAACTATGGCAAAGGAGTGAAATTATGAAGAAAGATATACATCCACAATACAACAAAATAACTGTTACTTGTACAACTTGTGGCGCACAATTTGAAACTGGTTCAACATTAAAAGAATTAAGAGTTGATACATGTTCTAATTGTCATCCTTACTATACTGGTAAGCAAACATTTACACAAGCTGCTGGACGTGTTGAAAAATTCAAACAACGTTATAATATTAAGTAATAAGATAATGATAAATGCAACTGAGAAATCAGTTGTTTTTTTTCCTAAAATAAAGGGTGTGATTAAGTTGAATATTAAATTTATGAAAAGTGCATATAATGAGGCAACTAAGGCATTTCTCAAAGATGAAATACCTGTAGGTTGTGTGATTGTAAAAGATGATAAAATAATAGCTAGAGCACATAATCTAAGAGAGTCTAAAAATCAAGTTATAGCTCATGCTGAAATACTAGCAATTACTAAAGCTAATAAGAAATTAAATAGTTGGAGATTAGATGGATGTGATATATATGTGACACTTGAACCATGCCCTATGTGCTATAGTGCTATTATTCAAGCTAGATTTAAAAATCTTTATTTTGGTGCATATGATAAAAAGAGTGGTGCATGTGGGTCAGTAGTTGATTTATCTAAATATAAGTTTAATCATAGCGTTAATGTAGTTGGTGGAATAATGGATAAGGATTGCTCAAGTTTAATAAGTGATTTTTTTAAGACCTTAAGGTCTTGATTATAAATATTCTTTGTGCTACAATTACAATGTATCACTCAAGGAGTGTGGGTGAACCAGGTCAGGTCAGGAATGGAGCAGCCTTAAGCTTCTCATTCTTGTGGGTGGTACACTTTATAAATAATCAAGCAATTTTATGAAATCATTTTCAAAATTGCTTTTTTTTATTTATTCTTTAAATAAAAAATGTATTGTGTTATAATAAATCGAGGTGTTTTATATGAAATATAACGAAAAGCAATTTTATCAATCAAAAACTGAGCCATTTGAGACTCAAGAAATGGATAATGGACAAAAAATCGAACTACATTATATGAATGATGAACCATTCTATATGGAAAACATTAATAAATCTAGATTCCTAGCATGGGCTAGTGGAGATGGAAAGAATTATAAACTTTTTATTGATAAAGGTTTATATGAAGAAACAAGTGAATTATACTCAAAGGATGTAAATGGAATTTGGATGAATTTCTGGGCTAGAATCGATAAGATGAGAAAGAATTATATTTTCTTTATCATGTTACCAATGCTTTTAGTATTCCTAATTGCGTTTATCTTAATTTCTATTTTACTACCTAATACTATGTGGGTTTTAATTGTAGCATTAGTTGTTGTATTATTTGCTAGTTTAGTTGCATCATCTATGTTAAGTAGAAAAATGCAAATGGCTAATATAATGGCAGCAAATGAAGTAAGAGATAAAATCGGTATTGAACATTTTAAAGAAATTGTTGCTAAACAAGATGCATACATTGAAAAATATTATCAAGATTTACAAGCAAAATATGAAGAAGAAGATAGAATAGCTGCTGAAGAAGAAAACTTAGATGGAATCGAAGCAATAGAAAATGATGATGATTCTAATTTAGAAGCTAATGAAGAAACAGCTGAAGAAAATATTGAAAAAGAAGAAAAGTAATTACTAAGGACAACTAGAGGAGGCTCAATTATTATGTTTAATGAACAATTAGCAGTTGATGCGATGAGAATACTTGGTGTAGAAGCTATCACTAAGGCAAAAAGTGGTCATCCTGGAATAGTTCTAGGTGCTGCCCCAATACTTCATACTCTTATTACTAGACATTTAAGAGTAAATCCAAGAGATACAAAATGGTTTGATAGAGATAGATTCATTCTATCTGCAGGTCATGGATCTGCCCTATTATATAGTGCATATCATATGATGGGCTTTGAAATCTCAATGGAGGATATTAAAAATTTAAGACAAGCTGGAAGTAAAACTCCAGGGCATCCTGAAGTTAATCAAGCTGAAGGTGTAGATGCTACTACAGGTCCACTAGGACAAGGAATTGGTATGGCTGTTGGTATGGCTATTGCTGAAGAATTCTTAAGCAAAAAGTTTAATACAGCTGATATGACAGTTATTGATCACTATACTTATGTAATTTGCGGTGATGGTGATTTACAAGAAGGTATTACACAAGAAGCAATGAGTATTGCTGGACATCAAGCACTTGGAAAACTAATTGTTTTATATGATTCAAATGATATTCAACTTGATGGTAGAGTTGATTTAGCTTATAGCGATAATACAAAGATGAAGTATGAAGCTTTAAATTGGCAGTACATTAAAGTAGAAGATGGCACAAATATTGATGCTATTGACAAAGCTATTATTGAAGCTAAAAAAGAAAGAAATAAACCTACAATTATTGAAATTAAAACAACTATTGGTTATAAAGCACCTGGTGCTGGTACTTCAAGCTGCCATGGTAAACCATATAGTACTGATGATTTAAAGTTAATCAAAGAAACATATAATTGGAATTATCCTGATTTTACTATTCCACAAGAAGTATATGATTTCTATCAAGGACGTGCAAAAGAACTTGGTATAAAGAAACATATGGAATGGAATACATTACTTTCTGATTATCAAAAGAAATATCCTGATTTATATACAAAATTAAGTATTGCTGCTAGCAATAACTTTGAGATTCCTGAACTTACAACATATAAAGTTGGTGAATCATTATCTACTAGAGTTGCTGGTGGAAAGGCTCTTGCTGAATTATCAAGCTATATCGAATGTATGATTGGTGGATCTGCTGACCTTTCATGCTCTTGTATGGTAAAAGGTGCTGATGGAGATTTCACAAAAGACAATAGATTAGGTAGAAATATCTATTTTGGTGTTAGAGAACATGCAATGGGTGCTATTGCAAATGGTATGGTACTACATGATGGTATTAAGGCATTTGTTGGCGGTTTCTTTGTATTTAGTGATTACATGAAACCAGCTCTTCGTATGGCTTCAATCATGGGAATTGGTACAGTATTTGCTTTCTCTCATGATACTATTGCTGTAGGTGAAGATGGCCCAACTCATCAACCAATTGAACAAGCTTTAGGTATTAGATGTATTCCAAATATGGTTTTATTTAGACCAGCTGATGCTAATGAAACTGTATATTGTTTTGAACTTGCATTCAAATATAAAAAGATTCCATCAACTATTTTAATGACTAGACAAAATATTAATGTACTTGAAGGAACAAGTTATGATGGTGTAAGTAAGGGTGGATATATTATTAGTGAAGCTAAAGGTGAACTTGATGGTATATTACTAGCTACAGGTTCAGAAGTAAGCTTAGCTATTGAAGCTCAAAAGGAACTTGAAAAACAAGGTAAGTTTGTTAGAGTAGTATCAATGCCATCAACTAACCTATTTGATATGCAAAGTGCTACATATAGAGAAGAAGTATTACCTAAAGGAGTAAAGACTCTAGCAATTGAAATGGGTTCTACACTTGGTTGGTATAAATATGCTAATGATGTACTTGGAATCGATAAGTTTGGTATAAGTGCTCCTTTAAAAGTAATAGTTCCAATGTATGGATTTACAGTAGAAAATGTAGTTAAAAAGTATTTAGAAATGAAATAAAAATTATTTAATAGATGTTAGAAGCTCACACGTTTTACGCGTGAGTTTTTACACCATTAAAGAGGTGTTATTTATGTATGATTGTATTGTAATAGGCGCAGGACATGCTGGCTGTGAAGCTGCACTTGCATCTGCTAGAATGAACAAAAAGACATTACTTATTACAGGTAATTTGAATATGACCGCATCAATGCCATGTAATCCATCTGTAGGTGGACCTGCTAAAGGTGTAGTAGTTAGAGAAATAGATGCTCTAGGCGGCGAAATGGCTAGAAATGCGGATAAAACACAAATACAAGTTAAAATGTTGAATTCTAGTAAAGGCCCTGCAGTTAGAGCTCTACGCTTTCAATCAGATAAAAAAATGTATCCTAGAGAAATGCTAAAAACTTTAAAAGCGCAAGATAATTTAGATTTAATGGAAGGATATGTAGAAAAGTTTATAGTTAAAGATAATATTGTTAATGGTGTTATTTTTGACGGAAAAGAAATTAACTCAAAATCAGTAATTATAACTACTGGTACATATATGAGAAGTAGAATACTTAGAGGTCATAACTTTACTGAAGAAGGACCAGATAGTCAAAAAACAAGTAGAGGTATTAGTGATGAACTAAAAGAACTTGGCTTTGAAGTAATTAGACTTAAAACTGGTACTCCGGCAAGAATTTATACTGATTCTATTGATTTTTCTAAAGGTCAAAGAGAAGATGGAGATAATATAAAATGGACTTTTAGTTATGATAATATAGATTATAATCGTCCACAAGTACCATGTTACTTGATTTATACAAATGAAGAAACAAAAAGAATAATATTAGATAATTTAGATAAATCCGCAATGTATGGTGGTGTAGTAGAGGGTGTTGGTCCTAGATACTGTCCATCTATTGAAGATAAGATTGTAAGATTTTCTGATAAGGAGCGTCATCAAGTGTTCTTAGAGCCAGAAAGCTTAGAAATAAATGAAACTTATGTACAAGGCTTTTCTACATCTATGCCTGAAGATATTCAAGATAAGATGATTAGAACACTACCAGGATTAGAAAATTGTAGAGTTAAACGCTATGCATATGCAATAGAATATGATGCGATTAATCCACAACAATTAAAACCAACACTTGAATCTAAATTAATAAGTGGCTTATATTTTGCTGGACAAGTTAATGGTACTAGCGGATATGAAGAGGCCGCATGTCAAGGCTTAATGGCTGGAATTAATTCTAGTTTAAAGCTTGATAATAAAGAACCACTTATCTTAAAACGTAATGAAGCATATATTGGTGTATTAATTGATGATTTAATCACAAAGGGTATAAAAGATCCTTATAGATTACTTACATCTCGTGCTGAATATAGATTACTTTTAAGACATGATAATGCTGATGAAAGACTTATGGAATATGGGTGGAAAATTGGCTTACTTAAAGAAGAAAAATATAATAAATATTTAGAAAAGAAAAATAAGATTATTGAATATACTAATATATTAAAAAGCGAAAAAATCGCTTTAAAAAAGGCAAATCCATATTTATTAGAACATGGTAAAAATGAACTTAATGAATCTTGTAGTGCCTATGAACTACTAAAAAGACCTGAAATAGACTATAAAGATATTATTAATTTATTTAACTTAAATGATATTGATCCACTTGTAATAGAAGCTATTGAAATAGACGCAAAATATAGTGGCTATATAAGAAAAGCTAATGAACAAGCTAGAAAAATGATGGAAGCGGAAGATATAAGAATACCACTAGATTTTAATTATGATTCTATTAATAACTTAGCTTCTGAAGCTAAAGAAAAATTAAAGAAAATAAAACCTATAACTATAGGTCAAGCTATGCGTATTAGTGGTGTAAATCCAGCTGATATTACACAAATATTATTTGCTTTAAAGAGGTTATAATGGATTTTATAAATGAATTAGAGAAAATAGGTATTACACTTGATAGTGATAAGTTAGATAAATTTAATAAATATTTTAATCTTTTAGTTGAATATAATAAAGTTATGAACTTAACAGGAATTACAGATTATGATGGAGTATATTTAAAACATTTCTATGATTCACTTACTTTAGTTAAAGCTTATGATTTTACTAAAGATATTAGTTTATGTGATGTAGGTAGTGGTGCTGGGTTTCCTTCTATTCCATTAAAAATAGTTTTTCCTAATATAAAAGTAACAATTATTGATTCATTAAATAAAAGAATTGAATTTTTAAATGTAGTTATTAAAGAACTTGGTTTAACAAATATATGTGCCATACATTCTAGGGCTGAAGAATATAATAAAAGAGAAGAATTTGATATAGTAACATCTCGTGCTTTAGCGGATGTTAATATAGGCTTAGAATTATGTATGCCACTAGTTAAGGTAGATGGATATTACTTACCAATGGTTGTAGGGTATAATCTTGGAAGTAATACAATAAAAACTTTAGGTGGAGAGTTTATTAAAGAGATTAAGTTTAATCTACCTATTGAAAATAGTGAAAGAAAAATATTAGTAATTAAGAAGGTTTCTTTGACTAATAAAATGTATCCTAGAAGTTTTAGTCAAATAAAGAAGAAGCCTTTAAAATAAGGGGAATAATTATGGGAAAGATTATTGCGATTTCAAATCAAAAAGGTGGTGTAGGTAAGACTACTACAAGTGTTAATTTATCAGCATCTTTAGCTATGTATGGTAAAAAAGTACTTTTAGTAGATTTAGACCCACAGGGTAGTGTTGCTACATCTCTTGGTATAGAAAAATCTAATCTAGAATATAATATCTATGATATTTTTTGTAACAATATGGAAGCAAAAGATATCATTATAAATAGTGATGTCGCTAAAATTGATGTCCTACCAGCCACAGTAGATCTAGCTGGTGTAGAACTTAAATTGTTAGATAATCCTTTTAGAAACTATATTTTAGAAAAAGCTTTAAATAAGGTTAAAGGTCAATATGATTATGTAATTATTGATACACCACCTTCATTAGGCCTATTAACTTTAAATGCTTTATATGCCGCAAATTCAGTAATAATTCCCATTCAATGTCATTTTCTAGCAATAGAAGGATTAACACAATTATTAAATACAATTAGAATAGTACAAAAAAATAAAAGAGAAAATAGAAAAAGTTTAAAAATAGAAGGCGTATTATTTACAATGCTTGATAAAAGAAATAATGCAGGCTGGGCTGTTATGAATGAAGTTAAAGAATATTTTAAAGAGGGAATATTTGAAACTATTATACAAGCTAATGCAGCTGCCGCAATGGCTCCATGTTATGGACTACCTGTAATAAAGTATCAACCACAATCAACATCTAGTAAAAACTATAAACTTCTTGCAAAGGAGGTTATGAAGAAAAATGAATAATCAAGGTAGAGGATTAAAGGAATTATTCGATGATAATTATATTAATATTGATGATATTCAAGATGGTGAAGTAGTACTTCAAATTGACTTATCAAAGATTAGTCCAAACCCATATCAACCAAGAAAAATATTTGATGAAGATAAGATCGATGAACTTGCTGCATCAATTAGTGAAAACGGCGTATTTCAGCCAATTATTGTTAAACAATTTAATGATAAATATATAATTGTTTCAGGTGAGAGACGTTATAGAGCTTGTCTTAAACTAAAATTAAAAACAATACCAGCAATCGTTAGAAATTACGATGAATCTAAGGTTGCTGAAATTGCTTTAATTGAAAATCTTCAAAGAGAAAATTTAACCGCTATGGAAGAAGCTAGTGCTTACCAAACTATTATGAAAGAATTAGGTTTAACACAAGCTGAATTAGCTAAAAAGATTGGTAAATCTAGAAGTTATATTACTAATGTTGTTGGCTTATTATCTCTTCCTAAGGAAGTTGCTGAATTAGTTTCAGAAGGTAAAATTACTAGTGGTCATGCTAGACCATTATCTAAATTAAAGGATGAAAAAAGAATTATTGAAATAGCTAATGAAATAGTTAAGAAGAATCTTAATGTTAGAGATGTAGAAGCTATTACTAAAAATGAAAAGAAAACTAAAACTATTAAAGTATCAACTAATAGATATGTTAAAGTAGAAACAAAACTACAAAATAAATTAGGTTGTAAAGTAAAGGTTAGTGAAAATAAAATCACTATTACTTTTCCTAAAGAAGATAGAAAAGAAATCATTGGTAAGATTTTAGGTGATAAGTAATGTATCAAATAGATGAAATAATTACAACAAAGAAAAAGCATGTTTGTGGCAATGATAAATGGAAGATTATAAGAATTGGCGCAGATATAAAAATGGAATGTATAAATTGTGGTAGAGTAGTATTAATACCAAGAATTGAATTAGATAAAAAGGTTAAGAAAATATAATTGATAAAGGCTATAATACGCTATTTATAGTACTATTAATTGTTTATTAAAACTTATTACTTGTAATAAGATTTTTAAATATCAAATACAATTCTAATTAGATTATTAAAAAAATACTTGCGTTTTTTCTTTTTTTAGTATAAAATAGAAAAGCGTAAGACCTGGAGCGGTAGCGAAGAGGCTAAACGCGTCAGACTGTAAATCTGATCCCTACGGGTTCGGTGGTTCGAAACCACCCCGCTCCACCACTTAAAACAATTACTTTGGCTTTATGTCAAAGTTTTTTTACACCCAAAATTAATAAAAATTATATTTTCATTATAAAAATGATATTTTTTTATTAATGTTTCTATGATAAAATTAAATCATACTATGGAAATTTATTGGAGGGATTACTATGAGCGATAAGAAAACCATGCAAATCGCAAAGTCGAATTGTACTATAACTTGTAGTATTTGTAAAGAACAATTCAACGCATCTAAATATGGTATTATGGATGGTGAAGTGTACTGCCCAAAGTGTTATAACCTATATTTAGAAAAACAAATTGCTGATATTAGAGAAGTATCACAAATAAGAAAAAATAGAACAATACTTAGATTAATATGCTTTGTTATTGCAGTTGCATTATTTGTTCTATCATTAGTTCTTAAAGATAAGGATGATTCTAATTTGTTATTTGCAATATCAATTGTATGTTGTGTTCTAATTGGAATATTCCCATTTTATAGAGATTTTATTGCATTCATTGCCCATGGCTTTAATGGATTTGTTAAAGAAGAAGCTACAGCTACAAGAAGAAAAGTAATATATTATAAAAATGGTATCATTGATGATAACGAAACAGGACCTCTTAGAGTATTATTCTATTTTTTAGATTTCTTATTAGTTTGGCCATGTTTAGCATTATTATTTATTTGTGTTATTCCAAGAGCAATAATAGATTTAGTTAGAATTAAGATTTCATCAAAGAAAATGAATGATTTATTTAATCAAATGGTTCCACCTATTGATGGAAAGCAAAAAGATAAATATAATTTTGATATTAGATTTGTTGATTCATTTAGTAATGTATGCATTGAATATTATATGAACTTAATGAATGTTAAAAGAGAAGAAGCAATTAAAGCTTTAGAGAAAAATTTAGTTATTCAATTTAAGCATAATGTTGATTATCTAACAGGTTATAAGGCATTTGCTCCATTCTATTATGGTAGAAGAAATTATGATGGTGAACGTTTTGTATTCTTTGAAGTACATTTAGTTGATCCAGAAAATAGTATTTTTGATAAACCAAAGAAGAGAAAAAATAGATAATATTTAGCCATTAGAATTATTCTAATGGTTTTTCTTTTAATATATTGACATTACTACTTTAAAGTGTTAAGATAAGTTTATAAATGCGATGAAAGAAAAGAAGTAAAAACTAACCATTCTATTTAGAGAGTTGCTGGGTGGTGTAAAGCAATTAGAAACTAGTTTTGAATACATTTCTGTAGCAGAAAGTTGAAATAAAGTAGGCTTCTCCGGAACTCCCGTTATAGAGATTAAGCATGTTTGTGCTTTTTGAGGTTATTACTGTGAGGTAATAATAAAAAAAGGTGGTACCACGTTAATTACGTCCTTTCTATATGAAAGGCGTTTTTTTTATAAAAATAATAAAGGAGTGTAATTATGATTATTACTGATTTACTAGAAAAAAATGCTTGGCAATATCCTGATGATGAAGCATTAGTAGAAATTAATCCTACTAAAAAGCCAGAGCATTATAAAACATGGAAGGAATTTAGTTTGGTTGAACCTGTTGCTGCTAAACAATATAGACGCTCTATTACATGGGAAGACTTTAATAGAACAAGTAATAGAATAGCTAATATGTTACTTAGTAATGGCATTAAAAAAGGTGATAAAGTAGCCATTTTACTAATGAACTGTTTAGAGTGGCTTCCAATATATTTTGGTATTTTAAAAACTGGTGCTCTAGCAGTACCTCTAAATTATAGATATGCTGCTGATGAAATTAAATATTGCTTAGAATTAGCTGATGTAGATTTATTAATCTTTGGCCCTGAATTTATTGATAGAGTATCAGCAATCAAAGATGATGTAAAAAGAGTAAAGACATATATTTTTGTTGGTAATGAGGATGTTCCTTTTGCAAAGAATTATGAAGATCAAATTAAGTATTTTACATCAAGAAAACCAGTTATAGATTTAACAGAAGATGATTATGCTGCTATATATTTTTCAAGTGGAACAACAGGATTCCCTAAGGCAATACTTCATGCACATAGAGCATTAATTAATTCTTGTAGAACAGAACAAAATCATCATAAACAAACTAAAGATGATGTATTCTTATGTATTCCACCTCTATATCATACAGGTGCAAAAATGCATTGGTTTGGTAGTTTAATTTCTGCAAGTAAGGGTGTATTACTTAGAGGTGTTAAACCAGAGTGGATATTCCATGCAGTTAGTGATGAGGGTGCAACAATTGTATGGTTATTAGTACCATGGGTACAAGATATATTAGACTCTATTGATAGAGGAGATTTAAAATTAGCGGATTATGATTTATCAAGCTGGAGATTAATGCATATAGGTGCACAACCTGTACCACCATCATTAATTGCTAGATGGAAGAAAGTATTCCCTAATCATGAATATGATACAAACTATGGTTTATCAGAATCTATTGGACCTGGTTGTGTTCATTTAGGAATTGAAAACATAAATAAAGTAGGAGCTATTGGCAAGGCTGGTTATTTATGGGAAACAAAAGTTGTAGATGAGCATGATAATCCTGTAAAGCAAGGAGAAGTTGGAGAACTTGCGGTTAAAGGACCTGGTGTAATGATTTGTTATTATCATAACGAAGAAGCAACAAAAGAAATACTTAAAAATGGTTGGCTATATACAGGTGATATGGCTAAACTTGATGAAGATGGATTCATTTATTTAGTTGATAGAAAGAAAGATGTTATTATTACTGGTGGTGAAAACTTATATCCAGTAGAAATAGAAAACTTCATTAGAAAGAATGATAAAGTACGTGATGTAGCGGTTATTGGTATGCCTGATGATAGATTAGGTGAAATAGCTACAGCTGTTATTGAAGTTAAAGATGGCTTTACTTTAACAGAAGATGAAATTAATAAATTCTGTGAAGGTATGCCTAGATATAAGAGACCTAGAAAGATTATATTTGCTGATATCCCACGTAACCCTACAGGTAAAATTGAAAAACCAAAATTACGTGAAAAATACTGTGGCGGTAGATTAGTTGAAAAGCAAACAACTAAATAGGAGGAAACATAATTATGGATATGTTTGTTAAAATTTTATTTATTGTTATTTTCTTTGCTGTAACATTCTATATTGGTTTTTACTGTAGAAAAAAGGCAGCAAACTCAAATGACTTTGTACTTGGTGGTAGAAAAGTAGGACCATGGTTAAGTGCTTTTGCATATGGTACTAGTTACTTTTCAGCCGTAATATTTATTGGTTATGCTGGTAGTTTTGGTTTAGCGTTTGGTGTATCAGCGCTATGGATTGGTTTAGGTAATGCATTTATAGGTAGCTTACTTGCTTGGAAGGTTTTAGGAAAACGTACTAGACAAGTAACACAAAAGATGAAGAGTGCAACAATGCCTGATTTCTTTGGTAAGAGATTCCAATCAAAGGGCTTAAAGATTGCAGCAGCATTAATCGTATTTATATTCTTATTACCTTATACTGCAGCCTTATATAATGGCTTAGGAACACTATTTTCAAACTGTTTCTCTAGTGCAGTTCCTTACTGGGTATGGATTTTAATTATATCAGTTGCTACAGGTGTTTATGTAATTGTTGGTGGTTTAATGTCTACTGCAATTAACTCATTTGTACAAGGTATTATTATGTTAGTTGGTATCATTTTAGTAGTAGTTGGAGTTTTAGCAAAGAATGGTGGACTTCAAGGCTCAATGGATGCTTTAGCACATCTTGATTTAAATAGTTGGAAATTCACTTCATTATTTGGACCAGATCCAGTTCACTTATTATTTGTTGTATTATTAACATCTCTTGGATGCTGGGGATTGCCTCAAATGGTTGGTAAATTCTATGCTATTAATGATGGTAAACAAATCCAAAAAGGTGCTCTAATTTCTACAATCTTTGCCGTAATCGTTGCTGGTGGATGCTACTTCCTAGGTGGTTTTGGTAGATTATTTGATACTAATAAAGGAACAGTAATCACAACAATGGTTTCAAGTTTAAATGTTGTTATCGTTGCTATTGTAATAGTTTTAGTACTTGCTGCTAGTATGTCTACTCTTGCAGGACTTGTTCATACATCAAGTGCTACAGTTACATTTGATTTAATTGATAGAAATAAAAATTGTAGCGAAAAGAAGAAGATGACTTGGTTAAGAGTATTAGTTGTTGTATTTATCGCTGTATCAGCTGGTATGGCTATCTTCCAAGTATATGGACCTGCTAGATTCACAAAAGATATTGCTTCTTTAATGGGTATTTCTTGGGGAGCAATATCAGGTGCATTCTTAGCTCCATTCTTATTTGGATTATACTGGAAGAAAACAACAAAGGCTTCAGTTTGGGTATGCTTTATCACAGGTGTAGGTATTTCTGTAATAGGCTTAATTTTAAGCTTAGCTGGAGTACATCCACAAATAGCTACAAATAGTGCTACAGGTAAGATTTTATGGTTCGATTTCTCTGATTCGATTTATATGGGTGTATTTGGAATGTTAATAGGATTTGCTATTGTTCCAATTGTAAGTTCATTTACTAAGAAGCCTGATCATGAGCTTGTTGAAGAATTATTTAGAGCTTATGAAATTGATAAAGAATTTGCTGAAGAAATCTCAACTGCTTATGAAGATAGCGATAGTTATGAAGAAAAGAAAAATGATGAACCAGTTAAAGAAGAAGATACTAATACTGAGCACATTATTGATGATGTTATAATTAGTGGTAAAGAATAAAATGATTATAGATTTTCATACACATACATTTCCTGATGAATTAGCTGTTAAAACAATTCCTTATTTAGAAAAAATGGGTGGATTTATAGCTAGAACTAATGGAACTATTAAAGACTTAGAAAGTTCAATGGTAAAAGCTAATATAGATTTATCTATTCTTTTGCCTGTAGTAACTAACCCAAAACAAACTTTAAAAATAAATAACTGTGCTATTGAGAATAATAAATTAGATAAATTCATTTCTTTTGGTGGAATGCATCCAGACTTTGAATTATATGAAGAAGAACTAAAAAGACTAAAAGATAACGGTATAAAAGGAATTAAATTACATCCTGATTATCAAAATACATTCTTTGACGATGATAAATATGCAAAAATTATAGATTGTGCATTTAGTTTAGGATTAATTGTTGTTACACATTCAGGAGTAGATTATGGTTTTACTAGCGAAGTAAAGGTAACTCCTTTTAGAATTAAAAATTTATTATCTAAACTTAAAAATAAAGGTATTTTAGTTTTAGCTCATATGGGTTATACATATAAATGGGATATGGTAATTGATGAGCTAAGGGGTTATGATGTATATTTTGATTTAGCACTTAGTTTAGGAAATTTAGTTAGAAATGGAGTTACAACTCCCTTAATGGATGAAAATACATTACTTAAATTTATTGATACATTTGGTAGTGAAAGAATATTATTTGCAACTGATTCACCTTGGATGGATCAAAAAGAATCAGTTGATGTTTTAAATTCATATAAAAAAATTAAAGATGCTGATAGAGATAATATATTATATAAAAATGCTTTAAGATTACTAGACTTAAAAGAAAGTTAGATTTGATTCTAACTTTTTTTCTTAAAATGTGTATAATAATAATATGGAGTTGATTTTATGAAAGGTTTTGTAAAATTTATCATTGGTTTTGTTATATTTATAGTAATTGCTTTAGTTGGACTATTAGTTACTGCGATTATTTTAATTAATATGACACCTAATAAATTAAAATGTGGCGATAAAGTAATTATAAATGGTAAATCATTTAACGATTTAGGCATTGGTGATGTAAAAATTAAAACTATGATTAATGATTGTAGTGAAATAAAGGATAAGAAAAATGTCGTTACTAATCCATTTGATATAAATACTTCTAAAGCTGAAGTAATGCCTATGATGGAGAAATTAGGATTTGTTAGTGATAGCGAAATAGATTTTGAAGCATTATTTAGCTCATATAGCACTTTAAGTGATTCATATTATATTGAATTATCTGATACGACAGTTGCATATTTATTAAATGAATCAATTAAATACTTTATTTCTGAATCAGATGAACTAGCAAATAATAAAATAGAATTATCTGAGGTTAGTTTTTATGGAACTAAAAAAGAAATAAGAGTAGCTTATAAAGTTGGTATAGAAGAATTCAAAGAAAAATTAGAAAGCAATATACCTTCATTTATTTCTAGATTCATCAATATGCCAAAAGAAATATATTTGGTATGTTATTATGATGTAGAAGTAATTGATGGAAAGTTTGATTTAACAAATGAAAAGATATTCATTAATGATGTTGATACACCATTTTCAAATGCAATACTTAAAGCTTTCTCAACAGAGGAAAATGATTTGTCAAATAATGGATTTGCTGAAGCAATAGAAGAAGCAATGGGCTTCTTAGGAAAAATAGGAAGTGCAGATACTGATACAACAGGAAAAGTTATAAGTGGTAGTGAGCATTTTGATAATAGTGGATATATGAACGGAAAAATAGGATTAATATATGGTGCTTAACAAATATAACAAGAGACTTTTAGTTTCTTGTTTTGTTTTTGTCTTTATTTATAAATAGATAAATAGTATAATAAAAATGCACGCTCTATAAAACAATTAATAATATAATTATAAAAAATAAAGAAAAAAAGGAAAAAATTATATTGACAAACGATTTATAAGGTGTTACAATAAAAAAGCACGCGGACGAAAACGTGCGAAAATAGGTCTTTGAAAACTGAACATAGACAGGCAAAAGAAAAAACGCAAAGCGAATTAAAAAACGAATCAATAAAAACAAACAAAACATAAATTTATGGAGAGTTTGATCCTGGCTCAGGATGAACGCT
>Ga0247611_10002570_pt1 | contig 28873 bp, 39 predicted proteins | sample 177DNAGHGhighgp2_FD_192422 | JGI IMG/M metagenome (GOLD analysis project Ga0247611, IMG submission 192422) | Sheep rumen microbial communities from Palmerston North, Manawatu-Wanganui, New Zealand - 1770 DNA GHGhigh gp2 | ecosystem: Host-associated > Mammals > Digestive system > Stomach > Rumen... | reverse complement strand
ATAGACAACCTCTTTAATTCCCTTTTGAATGATGGCTTTTGTACATTCGTTACATGGAAATAAAGTGACATAGAGTGTGCATCCCTTTAGGGCGGCACCATCTCTGGTATTTAAAATAGCATTAAATTCGGCGTGACAAACGTAAAGGTATTTGGAATCTAATTCTTCACCTTTATTCCATGATAAGTGGTCTTCGTCACAACCGGTTGGCATTCCGTTATATCCGTTTGAAACAATCTTGTGATCTGGATCAACGATACATGCACCAACTTTGGTGTTTGGGTCTTTACTTCTTTGGGCGCTCAAAAGAGCCATACCCATGAAGTATTCATCCCATGAAATATTTGCTTTATGTTCCATAGTAGTTATTCCTCGAGTTGCGTAAATTATATATCATTTACGCCTAACTACCAATATATTTAGATTATTTCACTGTGAAAATCACAACGATGCAAGCAACCATCAAAAGAAGAACAACGCCACAGAAAATTAACCATTTCCACGGAGCTTGAGTTTTCTCTACTAATGGTTCGTTTTCTTTAGCTTCTTCAAGCTTTGGATATTTTTGACGGGTTTCTTTTTCTCTCATTATTTTTCAACTTTCTTATAAAGAACACCTAATAGGCTAACGACAAATGTATTTAAAGGAATATCAATGAAGAAGACCACCGCTTGAGCAAAGAAAACAAACAGGAAATCAACTTCAAAAAAGACTGCTTTGACAATTGTATTCAAAATGAGCATCACAATTAACTCGGTAATGACTGAAGAAACAGCGATTGGATAAGTTTGAACAGTGTCTTCTCCATACTTCTTTTCGAAATGTTTGTTCGTAAAGAAAACAGCGATAACTGTACCGATTGAAAGCACCCAAGAAAGTGTGATAACTAACACTTTGTGCCAGGTTAAAAATTCATATGCTTTTCCAAACAAAACAATCGAAGAATTTAATATCATAAAGATTGTTGCAAAAACACATAAAGAACCGAGAATTGCAGAGATTATTGCAAAATTGACGGAGTTTTTCTTAATCATTTTTGCAAGCTTAAAAATGAAAAACGGAAGCAGTCCAAGAAGCCCATACACAACAGTAAATAATGGATTAATTGAATAACCAAGTGCGTTTGGAAATAAGACGATTCCAAGAATGTCAGATGCTGCTCCAACAACTAGTCCTGGAATTGGCCCTAAAAAAATTGATGTAAAGATAATTAACGCTGGTCCGATTGAAATTCGAACGAACGGAATAATGGGAATATTTTGTAAAGATAAAAGTCTCGTGCAAATAATTGTTAGCGAAAGAATTAAAGCAGAGAGTGTAATCTGACGAACAATGTTATTTGTCATTTAATAGCGCCTCTCTAACAATGCCGGCAAAATATAAAGAACCTGTGACTAAAATCAAATCTTCTGGATATTGAGCTTCTAGTTCTTTGATATAAGCAAGGTAATCATCAACGAATTTATAGTCGCCTAAATAAAGGAAATATTCATCTTCGGTTCGAGCTCTTTTATGATTAAATGTTGTTATTACAACATCATTAGAAATACTACCAAGTGAAATAAGCATTTGATCAATGTTCTTATCTCGAAATGCAGCAAACACAACATGAATTGGACGAGTTTCAGTTTTAGCAAGTGTTTCAGTCAGTGCCTTCATGGCTTCGGGGTTATGAGCGCCGTCAACCATAATGTTTGGTTTTATATAATCAAATCGGCACGGAAGAAGATTTGCCTTTAAACCTTTTCTAACAGCATCTTCATTAACTACAAATTTGTCCTGAAGCATCTTTACTGCTTCAACAGCAATCGCAGCATTTTTTAATTGATAGGTTGCGGATGTTGAAAGTTCTAGTCCTTTGTAAGGGCGATAATCAAAAGTGATTTTATTTTTCTCAACGACCTCGTTATGGAAGTCATCAACAATGACAATATTTGATTCTGTTTCTTTTGCTCTTTGACGGATCGCAAACATCGCGCTTTCTTCAAGTTTACCCAGCAAAACTGGAATATCTCGTTTAATGATGCCGGCTTTATTGTCAGCAATTTCAGAAACGGATTTTCCTAAATAAGCTGTATGTTCGAGAGACACAGAAGTGATGATTGATAAACATGGGGTGAAGATATTTGTTGCATCAATATATCCACCCATCCCAACTTCAACAATGGCTAAATCAAGTCCACATTCATTGAAATAAGTGAATGCCAAAATTGTTTGCATTTCAAAGGTTGATAATTCGTATTTTTCAAAACCTTTTTCTAATCTATTAAATAAAGATAAATACTCTTCGCTAGAGATCTCTTTTCCGTTGACTTGAATCATTTCAAAAAGAGTCGTTGTTGATGGAGATGAGAAGAGGCCAACTTTATATCCTTGAGATCGGTATATCTCATAGAGATACTTCGCAGTTGAGCCTTTACCGTTTGTCCCAGTGATATGAATAGAAGGAACGCTAAAAACAAACCCTTCTTTATTGAGATATTTATCATAGTTTTCTCTCGAATACGTCGGGATTGCTCTTTGTTCAAAAAATTTTCCCAATTCAGCAATACTATTCATAGTCTCTAGTGAGTGATTTCTTAGCTTTATCCATGGCTCGCTCATCATCACGTTTCTTTATCACTTCACGTTTATCAAATTTCTTTTTGCCTTTGCCTAAAGCAATCTCGATTTTGAGTTTGCCTTTCTTTAAATAGACTTTGGTTGGAACAATTGTCATCACTTTTTCTTTAGCTTTTTGTTCCATCTTTAAGATTTCTTTTTTATGTAGTAAAAGTTTTCTTGTTCGACGTGGATCGTGATTAAAGATATTGCCTTGTTTATAAGGAGCAATATACATGTTAATGAGATAAGCTTCTTGATTGCGAATCACAACATAGGTGTCCATTAAAGATGCACCATTCTGGCGAATCGATTTAATCTCACTGCCTTTTAGTTCAACACCGCATTCTAAAAAATCTTCAAGGAAATAGTTGAAGTAGGCTTTGGAATTTTTCGTGATTAAATCGTTGTTGTGATTCATAAAGCTAATTCCACCATAATCAAGATTATGAACTAAGAAGAGAAAAACATAAAGAAAAAGTCAAAGAAAGTTCATTAAATTTATATAATTAATGAAATTTTATAGAGTTTATCCATTCATTAGTTTATGATTATAAACAATGAGCGAACGCATCGTTACATTTAAGAAAACTAATTCAGAAGAAACATTTGTTTTTAACGAGAGATTATCTCGTGTAAAGAACAAGTTGCTTTTCCGTGAACTTTTAGTGAACCACCCTTTAAACGAGGATTCTTTAGTCCTTCCAGTTCTCGAAAACGAAGAAGAACTAATCCGTATTAAAGTTCATGTCGCAAATGTTGGTTCGTTCTACTTTGATTTTAAGAAATCTTCTTTAGAAGAAAAACGAGAAGAACTATTTAATAAGATCAGCGAACTTAAAAACGAAGAAAATCCAAACAAGAAGGTTAAAGAACTTATTAAGATCGTTGATAAGTATGAACCTTTATATGCTTTATTCGATGACCAAGATAAGAATCTTTTTACTTATGAGAATTTTGAAGAAATCTATAAGTTAAAAACACTTAAAACTCCACTATTAGTCTTCTATCACGCTGACTTGAAGAAACCAAAGAAAATTCGTGAGCCTAAAGTTTACGTTCCAAAACCAGAAAAAGTTAAAGAGTCAAAAGAAAAGAAAGAAGGCGAACCATTCTTTAAAAGAGTTTGGTCATCAATCGTCTCCTTCTTTAAGAAGATTCCATCATTCTTTGCTTGGCTTTGGACCAAAATTGTTAATGGTTGGTATGTCTTTGTTTCCTGGTTTGAATGGAAGAGTGACTACATCTTCTACTTCATCTTCGCAATGCTTTATTCCTTCGCATTACTCGCAGGCATTGTCTGGACTTTAAATGGGGATGGTTTAGTGGCATTCTTCTACTCAATGACTGCCCTATTCGTAGTTACATGCATCTACGCGACATATGTGCAACGTAAGGATACGAAAGATTGGAAAGTGACCGTTCAAAACGAGCTTACTCCAAACTTAATCATTTTTGCTGGTTTAGCCGGTGGTACTGTCGCATCATTCTTCACTTCTAAATCAATAATCAAAATTCCAGAAGGCGTTGAATTAGACTTCCTACTCGCACTTTGGATTACGATTGGTGCTTCAGCATTCATGCTTATTTTGCTGAACTTCACTCCATTTTTAATTCATTGGATTAGTGAGAAGAGAAACTCTAAAAAAGCTGCTCCCGAACATAAGGAACAAGCGAAAAAAGAACCAGCAAAACCTGAACAAACGGCAAAAACTACTCGCAAAACACCTGTAAAAAAGGAGACAAATAAAAAATGAAAAAACTGCTCAAAACGTTATTTCTAGGAATCCTCGCCGGATTTGCGATTGGACTTGGTTCATTCGCTTTTGTTATGTGTAAAGCTGCTGGATCACACATTGTTGGATCAGTTGCTTTCTCAATCGGTTTATTACTTGTTTGTTTTCTTAGCCTAAACCTTTATACAGGCAAGATTGGATTTGCAATTGATGGTCCAAAAGAAAATGTAATTAATCTTGCTCCAATATATGTTGGAAACATTATCGGTGCGGTTGTCGCGGGATATCTTTTCTACTTTGCAACAAAGAATCTTGAAAGCGTTAATGCAGCAATTAATGGCGTTGTAAATGCTCGTGTGATTGGCGATGCTGATCCTTGGTATCGTTGCTTAATTATGTCCTCACTTTGTGGTGTGTTTGTCTTCCTTGCTGTTTATGGATACAAGAAATTCCAAAACTCTGGAATGAAGGCATTCGCAATTATTATGTGCGTATTTATCTTCGTCGTCACAGGTATGGAACACACCATCGCAAACATGGTTTATTTCTCCTTTGGAAATGCTTGGTCATGGAACGCAGTATTAAATATTGTGATCACCACTGTTGGAAACTCCATCGGAGCTATTCTTGCTTACCTTTCAGTAAAAGTCGTTGAAAGGAAATAATTAGTTTATCGAAAATCAAAGGAACCTTATGGTTCCTTTTTATTACACATTTTTAGCTCGTTTATCAACGATTGAACCAGCTTTGATATCGAACTCCATTTTGTGATGAACTGGTTCGGCATCTTTCTTGGCTTCTAAATACATATATCTGCAAGTTGTGATTTCGCCTTTCACTTCTTTTGCATCCGGCATACCAAGAATATTTTGATATTGTTCAAATGGGTCTCCAATATTTGCGCGTGAATATGTTGTGTGCCAAATATCCTTCATTGATTCCCATCTGTCAGGAAGTTTTTCCTGTTCAGCGAGAGCTTGTTCTTGGGCGATAATTCGTTTCGCCCACCATTCTTTTAATTTACCCATGAACTGATGTCCTTTCGCTTCTAAGTAAGAATAGATCTACTATAAAAGTTATTTATATTTTACAAATTAGAATATCTTTTTTCCATTCTAAAAATTAAAAAGAAGCATCAAATAATGATGCTTCTTAAATATTGATAAATATGGATTAAAGTTTAATGTTTTCCGCTTTGCATTTACGTCCTGGTTTGATGCTAATCTTACCCGGAGTAATTGCTCCAACTGGACAGACATGACCGCAAAGGAGACAACCGACGCACTTATCGGTGTTGCAACTTGGTTCACGCTTTTCAGCGTTCCATTCAATGGCTTGGTGACCACCATCGTAACATGAAATATAGCAGCGCCCACACTTGATACATTTATCTAAATCAATTGCTGGACGGACAATGTAGTCACGATTGAGGTTTTCAGCTGGAATGATGTTCTTATTAGCTTTTCCAATAAGTTCATGGAGTGAATCAACACCTTGTTCTTCCATGTAGTGTTCAAGACCATTTTTCATGTCTTCAACAATACGGTAACCATATTGCATAATTCCGGTTGTAACTTGAAGTGTTGTGGCACCAACTAAGATAAACTCAGCGGCGTCTTCCCAAGTTTCAATACCACCGATACCAGAAATTTCGAGGTTTTCTAAACCTTCGGCTTGTCTCATTTGTTGAATGAAACGAAGAGCAACTGGTTTAACGGCTTTTCCAGAATATCCAGAAATAGATGATTTTCCATCAACGATTGGTAAACCAACCTTCTTATCAAGATCAATGTTGCAAATAGATTTAATGGTGTTAATTGCGGCAATACCATCAGCACCACCTTCTAAGCAGGCTTTCGCAACTGGAACCATATCAGTGATGTTTGGTGTCATCTTTGCCATCATTGGAAGTTTACTTCCACGTTTAACAGCTTGGCAGTACTTCTTACAAAGTTCAGGATTTGTACCAACATCACTACCCATGGCGTGAGAAGTCATTTGTGGACAGGATAAGTTCATTTCAATCATATCCGCACCGGCTTCTTCAACCATGCGAGCTAAGTCTTCCCATGTTTGTTCATCATTGCCCATGATTGAGGCAATTAAGACTTGATTTGGGAATTCCTTTTTGAGCTTTCTTAAATCGCGTAAGTTCTCTTCGAGACTATGTTCGGCGATTTGTTCCATGTTCTTAAAACCAACGAATGGAGTAGATTCCTTATTGAGCTTATCAAAACGTGGAGAAACTTCATCAATGAAGTATGATTTTGGACCGATTGTCTTAAAGACAACACCGCCCCAACCAACTTCATATGCTTTCTTACACATGTCGTAACAGTTACCGACTGGTGAAGAGGATAAGCAGAATGGGTTTGGGAATTTGACACCTAAGAAGGTGACTGATAAATCTTTATGGACCATTTTATTTACCTCCTAAAGCAGCGTGGACATATAATGCCACTTCTTTACCAGTACGAACACCACCGACAACGGTTTTGTCATATGCACTATGTGCAATATCACCACACACAAAGACTTTTGGATCCTTGGTGAAGTATGGTTTGCCTTCATTGACTTCGCCTTTCACGAGTTCAATTCCAAGGCCTTTAACTTCTGGATATTGACCAACAGCAAGAACAATTAAATCGGCTTCAACCTTCACTTCCGCTTTAATTTCGCGGTGAGCAAAGGTCACAACATTTCCTTCCACTTTGGCTGGAACATATCCATCCATAATGGTGACGCCCATCTTTTGGGCACCTTCAAGTTCTTTCTTGCTGGCTTTAAATTCTTTAAATTGTTCATAGACAACGTCTGTGACGTGTTCAACTCCAAGGAGTTTCATGGTTGTCACAACATCCATTGCGACGTCACCACCACCAACGACCAAGACGTTAGCTGGAACTTTAACAGCTCCACCTTTTGCTTTGACTTCTCTTAAGAAATCTACGGCAGAAACGACATATTTGTTGTTTTCAAAGGCTGGAAGCATCTTTCCATAGGAGTATCCTGGAGCAAGCACAACAGCGTCGTGTTTCTTCTTAAGATCCTCCATGGAAACATCTTTACCAACTTCAACTCCACCATGGAATTTGACACCCAGTTCTTCAATACGTTTGATTTCAACATCAACAACTCTGTTTGGTAAACGATATTCTGGGATTAAACGAAGCATACCGCCGAAGACTTTTTCTTTTTCGTAGACATGAACTTCATATCCAAGCTTGTTGAAGCTGACAGCAGCTTGTAAAGCAGCTGGGCCAGAGCCGACAATACTAACGGATTTTCCGTTTGGTTTGCCTTTTTCTAAAATCTTCATTTTGTTTGCTTCTTCAAAGTCAGTCACATAGCGTTGAATACGACCAATATCAATTGGTTTATCGATTCCACTACGTGAACAACCTTTTTGGCAATACTTTTCGGTTGGACAAACGCGAGCACAAATTGCACCTAGAGCGTTGTTTTCACGAATTGTTTCAGCCGCACCCTTAAAATTACGGAAGCGAACTGAACGAATGAACTTGTCCGGGTTAGTGCCAGCCGGACATGCTTTCGAACATGGAGCGTCATGACAAAGAAGGCAGCGTGCTGCTTCTTCACATACATTCAATGGCGAAAATCCAGGTTCGAAATCTTTTTTGTAATTTGAATCCATATGAAAATTCCTTTCGTATATATTTTACTAAAAAACTAACTCAATATATATCGCAATTTTTATCAAGTAAAAACAAGAGATATAAATATTAAGGTTTTGCACAAATTTCAACTGCAAAAACCAAATAAAACAAAAAAAGGATCCAGTTTGAGATCCTTTTAAATTTTTAACGTTTCAATTAAAAGAAGACGCCACGAGCTTGTTGCTTAACTTCTTTAGAAACAGAGAATGGAATACGAGTTGTATAGCCACGTTTTGCGGCAATAATCATTGGATATGGCCACTCATACACGGTCTTGTTCCATTCAGCAACAACATCATTATAGTGTTCACGAGCAGCGGTAATTTCACGTTGGGTGTAACTATTTTGTTGCATTGCATCAGCAAGCTCTTGGTGAGCTCTGAGATCTGGATAATTTTCCATCGCCACATTGATCTTGTTACCAACGGTTTCAAGAGCTTTGTTGGCTTCGGTAAAGTTGTCAGCACCACCAGCTCTTAAACGAGCAATCTCGGTAAAGGTTGATTTATCAAGATCAATACCTTTTTCAACGAGTTTAGCTGCATTTTGAAGGATAACAACACGTTGTTCCATGTAATTATCAATTTGAGAAGCAGCTTGTTGAAGCTTTTGTTGAAGTTGGCTAAGTCTCTTACCAGCATTCACTCTTGCAAGAAGAATGAATGGAATTGGAATGATAAAGAGGCAAAGGAAGATTTCAAAAAATTTGGAACCCCAGCCGACTTTAATTGGAAGTTGTTTGTCAATGACATTAATGTCTCGTCCAGCTTCGTTTACTGGACCAGTTAATTCGTCTAATTCATTAGCCATCGTTAATTCTCCTTCTTCGCCATAAGCGATTTTAGACTATTTATATCTACATTCAGCCCTGATTTTAATGCAATCAAGCCCCTCATGTAAATAGTGTTTTGATTTCCAAGTGAACGGAACGTTAATTCGTCTCCACCAACGTTGGCGACTTGGATGTCACCTTCTCCACTAACTGGGAGGTATTCGTACCAGGTGACCGGTACGCCATGCATACGTCCATCTCCACCGAGTTTCATAATAATTTCCGTGTGCGGAATTCTGGTGTATGAATTTGCTGTGACGTGCACTTGATCTGCACCCGCTTTATCACCACTATACGCGGTATGGTAGATGATGTCTGTTACTCCATCTGGATGGGCGAAATTCTTTGGATTATAACGGTTTGTTAACATCTCGTGTTCAAATGGAGTTATCCGTGATTTGACGGTGTTTTTGTATATATAATCATGGGATTTTAATTGTTGATATAAAGGAATTGAAAGTAATGGAGCGAAGTCAAAGAAGACTGCTTTAAAGTAGTAATCACAGAAGTCGATAAAGCGTGTTCTTACCTTTTCATAATCATATCCACGGAAATCAATAATATCCATGAAAATCGATTTACCTCTCATGTGCATTGACTCAATGATATTGATGTATTTGTCTTTCTTCATGTAGAAGTCATCACCGAATCCTTCACTAGAGAAAAGGAGATCAATCATCGCTCGTTGGGCAAGTGGAGTAAAAAGTAATCGATATTCCACTTCATTATTACGGTCAAGACCACCAAAGCTTAATTCAAACAATGGATTACCAAGCGGAGTGTAATTAGTATTCTTTTTCGCGAGTTTAAGTAAATCGTCTTCGTGATGGCGAACGTATTTCTCACGTTCTCTTTCATTCATTCCTCTCATAGAACTTGGCCCACGAGTGAATGTTAAATGAGGTGCAGCTTCATTTGCATACACTAAATATGTTTCTTGAGAGTACTGCGGCATTGGTTTAGTCACGGTCGCGGTTAATGTTTGTGTTACTGGCATGTTATAAGAGCTATTCTTGGTTTGTACGCGACGTGTGTATGTAATAACAATTGACCCCGTGTAAGTATGCGGAACCATCGTACATACCTTGTCTTTAAAAAAGACAAACGGATTACCTAAAATGCTTCCAGTTTGTAAATTAAGAACAGAACGATTCTCCGGAGAAGAACCCCACATTCCATACTTTTTGACAAGCATTTCATATTTCGTGATGTCAAAATTGCGGTCCATTTGAATTAATGGAACGCTAGCTTGAAACAAGCGTGCTGGAATGTCATCGTTAAATAACGCATTTAGCTTTGCCATCTGCGCCCAGGCTTTAGCCGTGAGTTCTTCAACTTCCTTATTTAGTTTCTGGATCGCGAGTTTTAGCCTCTGTTTACGCGGTTTAAATACGTAGATAAAAAGAAAGATACCAATGATGACGATGCAAAGAACACTAAAAAGCAAAGCTAACCACACCATGTTGTTTAATTTGTGGTTGAGTTTCTCGGCTTCAGCTTGTTTCTTATAGATTGTTTTACAGGTCGCTTGGTTTTCTTCGATATTAACTTCACCTTTGGTGGTTAAATCATCCATGAACTTGACAACACGTTCATGGTGTTCTTCTTTTAAACCAAGCTTATAGAGTTTAGAAGGCTCCAATAGATCCTGTGGATTCATACTTAAATGTTATACCGATTATATTTAAATATAAATAAGAAATATAAAAATAAAAGAGAGCCACAATGTGACTCTCTATAAGTAAATTAATAATTATTAGAAGAAACGACCAATGATATCTTTTGAAGCAGCACAAGTATCTTCCATGTCGCCAAAGGAGATAATTTCACCAGCATAGAAGGTGTTCTTTGTTCCTTGGAGTGCTTCAAGCTTATCGTACCATCCATCAGCATAGTCCTTCGAAGAAACGTGTGGACAATAGTAAACTTCTTGAGCATAGAGTTTCTCTTTAATTGGGAATCCGACTTTCTTCATGTCTTCATCCATGGTTTTCATTACAACATCATAATCAACATCTTTTGATCCGGTGTGATTAGCCAATGCATAAACTGTGGCTGGACAGTCACGGTCAAGACATTGCCATCTGTTGTAATAAACCATCGCATGTCCGAGTTTTTCTGGAACCATGTTTTCGACAAGATAACCGGAAATATTCGGTGATTTTCCTTCTTCAAAGGTAGCAATATAATCACAATATCTTTCGTGAATAATCTTCGAGAAGAGTTCTTTTTCTTCCTCGGTTGCATCAGCGTATTTAGCAAAGTAATCAAGTGGTGTTGTGACGATTAACTTATCAAATTCTTCTTTTTTAAGTTTTCCATCTTTTCCTTTAATTGTGACGATAACTTTGCCTTCTGGACGTTCAACTTTAACAACTTCAGTTTCAAGAATGGCTGGATGTAACAATTTATCGTTTACATGAACGTAAATTTGTTGGGTTCCATCTTGCCATGTCCATAGTTTCATGTTGACGAATTCTAATGCAGTTGTCACGTCAAGATATTTCATGACCAAGGCAGCTGGGATTTCATCAAAGAAACCGTATCCAAATGATGTAAATGGAGCAATCCAAATGCGTTGAACTTCTTCAACTTTATTTAGACGGCAGAATTCAGCAAATGGTAGGGCTAAATCTTTAAGATTTGGATTTGAACCTTTAATGTAATTTGGGAAGGAGTTTTCCTTTGTTGCACCGCAATAACCATCAACCCCTTTAGAAATACCAAAGTATTCACCTTTAGCAACACCAAGATGTCCATAGCAGTCATATCCAACATATTTGGTCTGCATTAATTTATTTAATTTCTTCATTTGCTTTTTGAGTTTAAGCAAACCTTTAAGTTTCTTAAACGAGAAATTAACCTTTGGTTCAAATGGGTGATCTACTTCACCAGTAGTTTTGCGGAACTCACGGCGCATATTTGGTTCGCCAGGTTTAAAATCTGGCCCTTTGTGGTAATAACCACCAAATTCTTCCATTTCACTTACCGCATGATAAGTAATAGCACCCATAATTGCGCCCGTTTCGAAACTCTTTTCTTCTTCAACGCCATTATGTTTGACTTTAATTTTTGGTGACCAGCATTTTCCGCCGACCTTATTTAACTTTTCATAGATTTGATAATTCTTGTATCCTTTTTTCTCAAGGTACATCGCGCATGAAAGTCCAGCTGGACCAGCGCCAATAATACAAATTCTTTGGTCAAGTTTTTCCATTTTAATTTTTTTTGATAAACCTTCCTTATTTATTTTTGAGTTTTTTTCTTATTAATAAAATATAAAACAATCGCAATTGCTCCCCAGAAAAGTAATCCGGCACCGAAAGTCCATAAAGAGATCCAAATATCTAAAGGAATTTCAAAACCTAAAAATCCTTCTCCTTTAGCAGCACTAGCAATACAGTCAATGAGCCACATTAATGTTGCAGCACCATAAGTAATTGGAAGAATTTCTAAATGTAATTCCTTCTTATTTCGGCAAAAATACCAGGCAATTCCTGAGCAAATCGTTAATCCTAGAGCGACTAAGAAATACATATTATTTCACCGCCTGAACTAATTTTTTCTTACGATTCTTGGCCCATCTAGCAATGAAAATGCCGGCAAACCATGCAGCGACAAGAATGAGTAACATTCCAACCCCAACAGTGCCCATTTCTGTGAGCATTTCTGAAACAGCTTCAGGTCCTTCAGTGGCTTTGGTTAGCCACGGGAACTTGTAAGTAATTTCATCGTGGAAAGCATGTTCTCCAGCGAGCAAGATGGCACCACCCCAAAGTGTTAATTCGAGGTAACCAAGTTTTTTGGAGTTAATAAATTTTTCTTCGATTTCGACTTCTGGTTTTTTCTTTTCATTATGTCGAACGATGTGTTTTGCTGCGCCAACCCCAATGGCAGCAGCAGTTGTAACTAAGAAACAAGCCATATTAATCTCCTTTCATCTATACAACTTTAATTTCTTTGATCATAAAGTCCTTTCCAGAAACTAAGTATGTGTGGATAGAATGGCAATACGGACATTCTTTCGCATATTTAGTTGTCGGATAAGTCTTTTTACAATCTTGACAGTAGCTAATGGCTTGAATGGTGATGTAGTTTAATTCGCATTCCTTCATTAGCTCATTTCTTTTGCACATCCAATCAAAAGCATCAAGGAAGTAATTTTTAACTACTCCTGATACTTCACCAACTTCAACGGTGACTGATTTAACTTTTGTTACATGGTGTTCTTGAGCAAGTTTCTCAACTTGTTTAACAACCTCCATGACGATTGATAGTTCGTGCATTTTAGTTTTCTTGATCAACTGCATATCCAGTGTTTGGCGCAGTCTTCTTTGCTTCCTTATAGTGTTTCTTCCAAGCGCGACGTTTCTTTCTCATCTCACGAGCTTCCTTAGAACCAGAATGTAAGACAATCTTCACCGCACGCTTCGAGGCATATCCAAGAAGCCCACCGACTTTCTTTTCGGCGCGTCTCATATTAGAACATTCTGGATGATCGCGGACTAAGTGGATCGCGTCAAAATGGCACTTGGTTGTACAAATACCACAACCAATACACTTGTTTGGATCAACATAGGCCGCACCGCAAGATAGACATCTAGATGTCTCTACCTTGACTTGTTCTTCAGTTAAAGTCTTGTGAGCATCTTTAAATGAATTCTTGTAATCAATCTTTTCATCCATTCCGGCTTCTTGACGACCGGCTTCATCATAACCTGGTAAGGAAATATCGTCTTTATTCAAAGCAACAAAGTGACGTTTATTGAAACCAATGGTTTGATGAGCATATGGACGAGCACGACGCGCTAAAGACTCAGCAGCTTTATGTCCGGCTGCAATCGCATTAATAACGAATGATGGGCCAGTGTAAACATCACCACCAACAAAGATATCTTCATCAGCGGTTTGATATGTTTCCTTATCGGCGATTGGGTAATTTCCATGCCAGAAGGTCACTTTGCTACCTTCAAGGAGTTTGCCCCATTCGATTGCTTGACCAATAGCAAAGACAACCTTATCGGCTGGTACTTCAACCGTGTCATTTTCATCGTATTTTGGAGCGAACTTATGGTTTTCATCAAAGACAGAAACGCATTTCTTGAAGATAATCGAAGAAACTTGACCTTTGGAGTTGACCTTAATTTCTTTAGGTCCCCAACCGTTCTTGATATCAACGTTTTCTTCAAGTGCTTCAGCAACTTCTTCTTTTGATGCTGGCATTTCTTCTCTAGATTCAAGTGAGAACATTGAAACGCTCTTTGCACCTAAGCGGTGTGCGGTACGTGCACAGTCAATTGCCACGTTACCACCACCAACGACAACAACGTCGCCGCTAAATTTCTCTAACTTGCCTAAAGCATTACGTAAATAGTCAACTGCAATCTCTGTTCCTGTAGCATTTTCACCAGCAATTCCTGGTTTTCTTCCACCTTGACAGCCAATTGCAATATAGAATGCTTTGTATCCTTGTTTCTTAAGTTCTTCGATGGTAATGTCTTCTCCAACATTGATTCCACACTTGATTTCAACACCAAGTTTTCGGAGGACATCGATTTCACTTTCGATAACATCTTTTTCAAGCTTGTAGGATGGAATTCCATAGGTCATCATACCACCAGGTTTTTCATTCTTTTCAAACACCGTTGGAGTGAAGCCCATTTCGGCTAAGTAGTAAGCAGCAGATAATCCAGCTGGGCCACCGCCGATAATAGCAATCTTCTCATCGAACTTACCATAAAGAGATGGAACAATCTTTTCTGGAACATAACGTTCAGAATCTTTTCTTTCAAGATCGGCGAGGAACTTCTTCACAGCATCAATGCTAACTGGAGCATCAATCTTGCCACGTGTACAGGCTTCCTCACATTTTTTGTTACAGACACGACCACAAACAGCAGGGAATGGATTTTGTGTCTTAATCAAAGCTAAGGCTTCACGATAACGACCTTCCTTGGCCATTTGTAAATAGCCTTGAACTGGAACGTGAGCTGGGCAAGCAACCTTACATGGTGCTGTACCTGTATCCCAAGTATCAGTTTTACGAATCGTATCACGATAGTTTTCATCCCACGCATATTTTCCCCATTTAATTTTGTCTGGTAAAACAGCGTGTTTATAAGTCATTGGATTGCCATCTGCTTTGCAGAGTTTTTGACCAAGTTTAACAGCGCCGGCTGGACAATTACTAACACATTGACCGCAAGCGACGCATTTATCTTTTGTAACGTTAGCAGTATAAGCGCTACGTTCAAGATATGGTGTATTAAAAAGTAATGCGGTACGAAGAGCGTTACAAATCTTCACATCACAGTTACAAATATCAAAGATCTTATTTTCGCCATCAATGTTTGTAATCTGGTGAACAAAGCCATTCTTCTCAGCTTTATCAAAGATTTCAAGGGCTCTTTCTTTAGTAATGTAGTGTGCACGACCAGTCTCAACAGCATAATCAGCCATATCACCAAATTGAACACACCAATCATCTGTATCATCAATACAGCCATCGCCAAGCATATTTCTTGATGCACGGCACGAACAAATACCAGCAGCGATGTGGCCTTCGTATTTCTTCATCCAGTGGGAAATATGTTCAACATCTAAAGATTGTTGTTCATGTTCAATTGCTTTTTCGACAGGAATGACGTGCATACCAACACCGCCACCGCCTGGTGGAAGCATTTCGGTAATTCCCGCTAAAGGAATAAATGTCATTCTTTCAAAGAAAGAAGCGACAGCAGGGTTTTTCGCGATTCGATCCACTGTTGAGTTCATTAACTCGGCACTACCTGGAACGAAATATGAGAGCATATAACGTTTAACTTTTGGTTTGTCTTCGAGTGGATGATCCCAAGCATAGTTATCACCGTAGTCATATTCCAAAATACCAACAACGGACATATCGTCTAAAAGTTTTTGGAAACGAATTGGGTCATCTTTGTACTTTGGATTCATTTCTAGAAGTTCTTCAAAAACGTAGTGTTTTCTTTGTTTCATCTTCAAAAGAGCATCAATCATCTCTTCTGTGAGAACTTCTCTTAGACCCCAATATTCAGGGTCTGTGGTTTTCATCCCGAGTAATTTGTGTGGGACAACGTCAGTAATCTTACGACAAAGTTTAATTAACTTCTTTTCGTAAGACCAACCTTGTTCACCTTCATACTTGGATTTAATCTTTTGGTTTTGTTCTGGCATTACTTTTTCCTCCAGTTTTCAATTTTATCAATAAAGTATTTTGCTACTTCAGTGATTCCTTTTCCATTATACGCGCTAATAGGTATGATTGTCGCGCGTTGATTACGAAACTTAATCGTGTCGCAACATTTATCCATGTCAAAATTAAAATACGACAAAGTGTCGATTTTATTGATCATTACTAAGTCACATTTTTCGAAAATTAGTGGGTATTTGAGGGGTTTATCGTCTCCTTCAGGGACGGAAAGAATCATGACATCAAGACATGCTCCAGTGTCGAATTCGGCCGGACAAACAAGATTCCCAACATTCTCTAAAAAGACTAAATCTAGATCAGAAATATCAAGTCCATCTAATCCTGTTTTAGTCATTCCGGCATCTAAATGGCACATTCCAGAGGTATGAATTTGAATTGATCTGACGCCTGTTTCTTTAGCAATACTTAAAGCGTCGACATTCGAATCAATGTCTGCTTCCATTACTCCGATACGGAACGTTTTCTTTAATTCATTGATTATTTTAATCAATGTAGTCGTCTTTCCGGCTCCTGGAGAAGACATCACATTAACTAAAAAAACGTTCTTATCATGCAAATATTGACGCAGAAGGTCCGCTTCTAGGTCATTATCAGCATAAACTGAACGATTCACAACAATGGTTTTAACTTTATCCATAGGATACGTTAAATATTTTACATTAATTAGTTGTGTAATACTAACTTAAAATTATGATATGATAATCACGAAAGAGATAATTTATGGATTTTAGAACAATATCTGTTAAAGAAAACATCCTTATTGAAAACAATAAAAAAGCTGAGGATTTGCGCAAAAATCTCCTGCAAAAACGCATTTTTTTCATTAACGTTATGGCCTCTCCTGGCGCAGGAAAAACAACTCTTTTAACTGAAGTTATTAACCAATTAAAAAGTGAATATAAAATTGGTGTTATGGAGGCTGATATTGATGGAGATGTCGATGCTGAACGTATCGCTAAAAATACCGGAGTGCGTGCCATTCAAGTACATACATCAGGTGCGTGCCACCTTACCGCACAAATGGTCGAAGACGCGATTAAAGAGTTTGGAGTCGATGATTTAAATTTGCTATTTCTTGAAAACGTTGGCAATCTTGTTTGCCCAGCCGAATTTGATACTGGCTCACACTTGAATATAATGCTTTTATCAGTTCCAGAAGGACACGACAAACCATTAAAGTATCCATTAATGTTTGAAATCTCAGACATTGCTGTCATTACCAAACTAGATACACTTCCAGTTTTTAATTTTGATATCGAACTTTGTAAAGAATATATTCACCGCCGCAACAAAAATGCTGAAATATTTGCTGTCTCAGCATTAAAAAATGAAGGCGTCGATGAGGTCGTTAAAGCAATCAAAAAGAAGATCGAAACTACGATCAAATAATTACCAAGAAAAACAAAAAAGAACCGCAAATCGCGGTTCTTTTGATAGTAAAGTCGAATTATTTAACAAATTCAACGATGACGACTTGGGCGTTATCTCCCTTACGGACACCGGCTTTAATTGCGCGAGTGTATCCACCATTACGAGAGGCATAACGGGTAGCAAGTTCACCAAAGACTTTGGCAAGAGCTTCTTTGCTCTTAAGCACGCTAGCAGCTTGTCTACGAGCGTGGAGATCACCACGTTTACCTAAGGTAACAAGGTGGTCAGCCATGGATTTGAGTTCCTTAACCATGCCAGAAGTCACTGAGACTCTTTCAAACTCAACTAATTGAGTAGCAAGAGTACGTAATTTGTTTTCATGTTTCGATTTGGTATATCCAGCTTTAAAGCGGACACCGGCTTTACCGTGGACGTTTTTTCTTCCTTGAGCGGCCATTTAATGTTCCTCCTTATTCTGGAATGTAATCACGGAAGGATAAACCGTTTTCAGCAAGTTTATCTTTTACTTCTTTAAGTGATTTCTTACCGAGGTTACGAACTTTCATCATTTCTTCCTCGGTCTTTTGGGTGAGTTCTGCAACTGTTGAGATCGCGGCTCTCTTTAAGCAGTTATAGCTACGAACAGAGAGATCGAGTTCTTCAATTGGCATATTCTCGAATTTGTTTTCTTGAACCACCACTTCTTCTTTGAGCATGTTCATTTCTTCAACAGCTTTCTCTAAGTTGACGAATGGTTGAAGGTTCACAATGAGCATTTCTGCTGCAAGAGCAATCGCTCTTTGTGGAGTAATACTTCCATCAGTCCAAACTTCAAGTGTGAGCTTATCGAAGTTAGAATCGTGTCCAACACGGGTTGGTTCAACAGCGTAGGAGCAGCGAACAATTGGAGAATAGTTCGAGTCTGTAGCAATATAGCCAAGACTTGTTGTTCCAAGTTCACGAGCTTTACGGTTATCAATCTTATTGCCAGCGCTTGTGACGTAACCACGTCCGTTACGGGCATAAAGATGCATATTTAAGCTTCCGCCTTCGGCGACATGAGCAATCACAAGATCTGGATTAATGCATGTCACAAGTGCTGGAAGTTCGATGTCTTTCGCTGTGACAACAGCTGGTCCTTTCACTTCAAGCTTAAGGACTTTGACTTCATTTTCATCATCATCAATCTTTAAGACGAGGTCTTTTAAGTTTAAGATGATGCCGGTGACGTCTTCTTCAACTCCTTTTAATGAAGAGAATTCATGACGAACTCCTTCGATTTCCACAGCGTAAATAGAAGCACCTGGAAGAGAAGAAAGAAGAATACGGCGTAAGGAGTTACCAATTGTTAATCCATAACCTCTTTCAAGAGGTTCGATAATGAATTTACCATAGTTATCCTTTTCATCAATTTGAGCAACCTTGAAGGCTGTTTTTTCAAATGGTTTAGCAAGGTTTGACATATTTGGTTCCTCCTAATATTAGCCACGTGGGCGTTTTGGTGGACGGCAGCCATTGTGTGGGACTGGTGTCTTATCAGTAATCGATAAAACTTGAAGTCCGGCTGCACCTAAGGCGCGGATGGCTCCTTCACGTCCTGGGCCTGGACCCTTAACGTCGACGTCGATTTGACGTAAGCCTTGGTCATAAGCAACCTTAGCGGCAGCTTCGCCAGCGAGTTGGGCGGCAAATGGAGTGGATTTCTTCGCTCCTTTGAAGCCTAATGCGCCTGCGCTAGACCAAGCAATGACGTTACCTTGATCATCAGAGATGGTGACAATGGTGTTATTGAAGGTGCTGTGAATGTGTGCAACACCTTTGGTATAAGCACGTTTAATTTTTCTTTTACGTGCAGTTGTTTTTGTTGCCATACTATTTCACTCCTTTCATTAACCTTGGGTCGCGACTTTCTTATTCGCGATTGTTTTACGTTTTCCCTTACGGGTACGAGCGTTTGTACGTGTACGTTGTCCACGGACTGGAAGACCCTTACGGTGTCTCATACCACGGTAACAACCGATTTCACCTAAACGCTTGATGTTTAAAGCCACTTCACGACGGAGATCACCTTCAACTTTGTATTTAGCAATCTCGTTACGAATGGCACCGAGTTGAGCCTCGGTTAAGTTTTTGACGCGAATGTCTTCATCAACTTTCGCATCACGACAAATCTTTTGAGCGGTTGTGCGACCAATACCATAAATATAGGTGATGGAAACAACAACGCGCTTATCATTTGGAATATCTACACCAACGATACGTGCCATAAATTCATTTTCCTCCTATATTATTAGCCTTGGCGTTGTTTGTGTTTTGGGTTTTCACAAATCACCATGACTTTTCCGTGTCTTTTAATAACACGGCATTTTTCGCACATTGGCTTGACGGAAGGTCTGACTTTCATAATTAATTTTTCCTCCTGTAGTCAATACTACATGCAATTTTTGAACAGTATTTAGACACTAGTTCTTGTGTCGAAATGTGATTCGCCCGCGTGTTAAATCGTATGGGGACATTTCTACTGTAACTCTATCGCCTGGTAAAATGCGGATGTAGTTCATGCGGATTTTACCAGAAACGTGGGCGAGAATTACGATCCCGTTTTCGAGTTGCACTCTGAACATCGTTCCTGGGAGTGTCTCGATGACTGTGGCTTCTACTTCAATGACGCCATCTTTTGCCATATCAACTATTTCCTCCTTAAACTTTCGTTAGGATTTCATATCCATCTTTCGTAATCACGATGGAATTTTCATAGTGACAAGAGAGTTTCCCGTCACGAGTTTTAGCTGTCCAACCGTCTTTCATATGACGGAGAGCAAAGTGTCCTTCGTTGACCATTGGTTCAACGGCAAGACACATTCCTTCTTTAAGTATCGGACCTGTGCCACTTGCTCCATAGTTTGGAATATATGGATCTTCATGGAGATGGGAACCAACTCCGTGACCAGTATATTCTCGCGGTAAGGAGTAACCGTTTTTTTCGCAGTAACTTTGAATCGCGTGGGAGATATCACCCAAGTGATTTCCTGGCTTCGCGAACTTCATTCCTTCCCAGAAGCTTTGCTCGGTAACTTCGATCAAACGAAGTGCTTTTTCCGTGCAAATCCCCACTGGATATGTGCGACAAGCGTCTCCGACGTAACCATTTAATGTGGCTCCGACATCAACCGAGACAATGTCTCCATCACGCAAGATGCGTTTCGCGCTTGGAATACCATGCACGAGCTCATCATTGACGCTAACGCAGACAGCGCCTGGGTAGCCAGAGTAATTAAGAAACGTTGGATACGCGCCATTTTCGCGAATGATTTTCTCACAGATATCTGCGACATCTAATGTTGATAAGCCAGGACGAATCTGTTTTTCAAGCTCTTCGAAACAAAGAGCGACGATTCGTCCGGCTTTCTTCATTAGTTCAATCTCGCGAGGAGATTTGATGATAATCAAGGTTATTTACCCTCCAAGAAAGCAATTAGCTTTGGTGTGAGGTTTGCGCTACTTGAACCATCGAACGTGGTTAATAAACCTTTGCTTTGATAGTATTCAAGAAGTGGCGCGGTTTGCTTATTGTAGTGATCAAGTCTAACTAATAAAGCTTCCTCATTATCATCTGGGCGTTGAATGAGTTCACCGCCACAAATATCACAAATCCCTTCTTTCTTTGGTGGAATGTTGATGACGTGGAATGGAGCACCACAAACTTTACAGACGCGGCGGCCACAAATACGTCTCACCAATTCTTCCACTGGAGTGTCGATGTTAATTACGTGCGTAATCTCACGACCAATCTCACGAGAAATCTCTTCAAGAGCGTCTGCTTGTGGAATCGTGCGTGGGAATCCATCAAGAAGGAATCCGTGTGCACAATCTTCTTTAGAGAGACGTTCTTTCACAAGACCAATCGTGACATCATCAGGGACTAGATGACCATCATTGATAAACTTTTGAGCGAGTTTACCTAAAGGTGTGCCTTCTTTAATTGCTTCGCGAAACATGTCTCCTGTGGAGATATGTGGAATGTTAAACTTCGCGATAAGCTTTTTAGCTTGGGTGCCTTTTCCTGCTCCTGGAGGACCCATTAGAATAATGTTTAAACCACTCATAGTTTACTTACTCCCTTCCTGCGGTCGCTTGAACTTCGTCAAATGATTTTCCAGCAAGCAGACCATCAATCTGGGCCGAGATTTCTAAGGAAACACCAACCGCGATGATAAGGCCAGTACCTCCGATCGCAAGTGAAGAGTCTTCTCCGAAGACGCCTGTGAGAGTCAAGATGACTGGTAAGGCAGCGATGAAGGTGAGCGCGATGGCACCAATACAGGTGACACGGTTCACGACTTTCTTCACGTAGCGTTCGGTTTCCGCGCCTGGGCGGACACCTGGAATATATGAACCATTTTTACGGAAGTTATCCGCAAGATTTTCTGGATCAATCTGGATTGTGGCGTAGAAGAAGGTGAATAAGATGATGAGGACACAATAAATAATTAATCCCCAAGGCATCGACCAACCACCCATGTCATACATCTTTGAATAGTTGAAGATGTCGAGCCACTTCGCTTGGCTGTTATCGGTAATAAAGGATGCGACAACAGATGGAGCCATCATAATTGATGAAGCGAAGATGACTGGAATAACTCCAGCGCTGTTTACCTTTATAGGTAAAAAGCTTGCTTTCGCCATGGATGCGGTTTGTCCACCACTTTTTCCAGAATGTTGGACCGGAATCTTACGTTTGGCGAGTTCAATGAAGACGACAAACGCTAAGATGAGAATGAATGCCAAAATGTATAAGGCAAACTGGAATGAACCACGAATGAGTTCACTTGGCTCTTTGTACGTTGTACCGATCCAGTTGTTAAACGCACGAGCAATTTGTACTGGTAACGAACGAACAATACCAGCAAAGATAATGACGGAAATACCATTTCCAAGACCTTTTTCAGTGATTTGGTCACCAAGCCACATGACTGTCATAGTACCAGCTAACATTACAGTAACAATGTAGGCATAGGTCCAGAATTCACCAATTGGCAGATTCAATTCGAGGTATTCATAATTTTCCATCGTTTTGATAATGCCATAGGCTTGGACCGCTCCTAACAGGAGAGTCAAGTATCTTGTCGCCATCTCGGTCTTCTTTCGACCGTATTCACCTTGTTTAGAAAGTTCTGTCAAGGCTGGGAGCACATCCTTGCTCAAGAGTTGAACAATGATCTGCGCAGTAATGTAAGGACCAACGCCAAGGGCGAAGATGGAGAAGTTCGAGAGAGCTCCACCACCAAGAAGGTCCATGAGGGCGACAGCATTAGCGGAATTTAAGGCTTCCGAGAGTTCAGAACTAGTCTTGACTCCTGGAACAGTAATCGCCGCCCCAATTCTAAAAACAAGTAAGATCATGATCGTAAAGAAAATACGACCAACAATTTCCTTATTTTTGAAGATATCGGCGATTTTTTTCATAGATTATAAAACCTCGACTGAGCCACCAACTTTTTCGATAGCTGCTTTAGCGCTAGCGCTGAACTTGTGTGCTTTGACAACAAGTTTGACGTTTAATTCACCATTACCAAGAATCTTCACACCGTCTTTTTCAGCTTTCACTAAGCCGGCTTCAACAAGTAAAACTGGTGTAACTTCGGTTCCTTCAGCAAACTTGTTTAAAGAACCGACGTTAACAATGGCGTATTCCTTACGGGAGCCATTGGTGAAACCAAATTTTGGTAAACGTCTATAAAGTGGAGTTTGTCCACCTTCGAATCCTGGGGCTTTAAGACCGCCAGAACGGGACTTTTGTCCTTTGTTTCCGGTACCACAGTTCTTGCCTAAACCGGAGCCTAAGCCACGGCCAGCACGAGTTTTCTTTGTCTTGGCACCTTCGACATTACGTAATTCGTTAAGTTTCATATGTTGTAACCTCCGAATTATTCAGCTTTCGCACGAAGTGCTTGGACTTGTGCGTAGCTCTTTAAGTTTTGAAGACCGTTGTTAGTGGCACGAATAATGTTAATTGGTGCACGTGAACCATAAACTTTACTAGTAACGTTACGGATACCAGCAAGTTCTAAAATGGCACGAACTGGACCACCAGCAATAATTCCAGTACCTTCAGGTGCTGGTTTTAAGAAGACTTCGCAAGCACCAAACTTACCAATGATTTCATGGGCAAGTGTTCCACCTTTGACGATGTGGAGTTGGAAAGTATTCTTCTTTGCGGCTTCAAGAGCTTTCTTAATGGCATCTGGGACTTCAGCAGCCTTACCTGTTCCGAATCCATATTTGCCTTTCTTGTTTCCGATGACAACGAGAGCGGAGAAACGCATACGACGTCCACCTTTAACGGTTTTGGCGATACGGTTGATTTCAACAACAACTTCTTCGTACTCTTTGACTTCTTCTAAGCGGCCATTACGTCTTTGTGGACGTCGATCATCACGACGTGGACGACGTTCACCACGATCTGCGCGGCCTCTTTCTAATTTTGGTTCTTCTTGAGGAGCAACTTCTGGAGCAGCTTCGACTTTCTTTTCTTCTTCTGACATTTGTTATTCCTCCTATTAGAACTTAAGTCCACCTTCACGGGCGGCGTCTGCTAAAGCAGCAACACGTCCATGGTAGACATAACCACCACGGTCGAAAACGACTGTGGAAATCTTTTTGGCTTTTGCTTTTGCGGCGAGATCCGCACCAACTTTCTTCGCAGCTTCAATGTTGGAGCCGTTTTCAAGTTTAAGCTGGACACTTGAAGAACTAACGAGAGTTGCTTTCGCAACATCATCAATTAATTGAGCTTCAATGTGTTTATTTGAACGGAAGACGCATAAGCGTGGGCAAGTAGCTGAACCTTTGACTTTGGCTCTGACACGCTCGTGTTTACGAACACGGACAGCGTTTTTTGATTCTTTATTAATCATACGAACGAAAATCTCCTTTCAACTATTTCGCACCAGCGCGTTTTCCTTCTTTACGAATGATATGTTCATTCTTGTACATGACACCTTTACCATTGTATGGTTCTGGTTCTCTAGTACCACGGATTAACGCAGCTGTTTGTCCAACGGCTTGTTTAGATAAGCCTTCAACGACAACTTCGTTGGCGCTTGGACAACTAATTTTGACTGTTGGTTCTGGTTTAATGACAATTTCATGGGAGTAACCAACGTTCATGACGATGTTTTCTCCTCTCATTTGGCATCGATAACCAATACCAACGATAACTAATTCTTTCTTGAAACCGGTGGAAACTCCAATGACGGCATCATTAAGGTTAGCTCTTGTTGTTCCGTGAAGTTGTTTGGTGTGTTTTTCTTCGTTTGCTCTAGAGCAACGGATTTCATCACCACTCACTTCAACTGTGATTAATGGGTTAATGACCACTTGTAAGGATCCTTTTGGACCTTTGACTGTGGCAACGCCATTAGCTTGTTCAACGCTGACTCCAGCTGGGAGTTTGATAGCTTTAAGACCAATTCTGGACATAATTACCACACGTAAGCGAGGACTTCACCACCGACGCCTAAGGCGCGAGCAGTTTTATCGCTTACAACTCCTTTGCTTGTAGAGATAATCGCGATTCCTAAGCCATTTAAGACTCTTGGAAGCTTATCAGCCTTCGCGTTAACGCGGAGACCTGGTTTAGAGATCTTCTTTAAGCCGGAGATAACGCGTTGACCATTAAGACCGTACTTAAGGGAGATGGTGAGTTCTTTCTTGGTTTCACCTTCCACGTGGAATTCGGAGATGAATCCTTCTTCAAGAAGAATCTTGGCGATTTCCACTTTCATTTTGCTCGATGGCATCTTCACGGAGGCATAGCGTAAGGCGTTAGCGTTACGAATACGGGTGAGCATATCGGCAATTGGATCTGTCATCATATTGTCTATTCCTCCTTTTCTTACCAACTAGCTTTCTTCATGCCTGGGATTTCACCTTTATAGGCGAGTTCACGTAAACAGACACGACAGAGTTTGAATTTTGAATATACGGAGTGAGGACGTCCGCAACGTTCACAACGAGTATATTCACGAACTTTGAATTTCTTTGGTCTAGCACATTTGACCTTCATACTGGTTTTTGCCATTGTTTCTTTCCTCCTTCCTTATTTGTGGAATGGCATTCCTAATAGCTTTAATAAGCTATATGCTTCATTGTCACTCTTTGCAGTTGTGACAATGACGATGTCCATACCACGGATTTTGTTGACCTTATCGTAGTCGATTTCTGGGAAAATAAGTTGTTCCTTAATTCCAAGAGTGTAGTTACCATGACCATCGAAGGAGTTTTTAGAGACTCCACGGAAGTCACGAACACGTGGGAGCGCGATAGTCACTAAACGATCAAGGAATTCGTACATGCGAACTCCACGAAGAGTGACTTTGCAACCAATACCTTGTCCTTCACGGAGTTTGAAACTCGCGATAGACTTTTTGGCTTTGGTCACAACTGGATGTTGTCCAGTAATTTGCGCGATTTCACTGACGACACTGTCTAAGGCCTTGTTATCAGTTAAGGCATCACCGACACCAACGTTAATGACAATTTTCTCTAAATGAGGAACTTGCATGATGGAGGAATATTTGAATTCTTCCATTAAGGCTTTCTTCATTTCAGATTCGTACTTGTCGAGTAAACGAGTGGAAACGGTACGCTTCTTGTTTCCTTTGGAAACTTTCTTTGCTGGGGCAGCCTTTGGAGCGGCTTCTTTAGTAACTTCTGCTTTTGTAGCAGCAGCCTTTGGAGCACTAGCTTTGGCTGGAGCAGCTTTCTTAGGAGCAGCAGCTTTCTTGACTGCTGCAGACTTAGCTGCAGGTTTCTTTGTTTCTGCCATTTGTTTGCCTCCTAGTTAAGTTTGCTTCCGCTGGCTTTGCTGATACGGATTTTCTTGCCATCTTTATCAACTGCGTATCCAACGCGGGAAGCTTTCTTTGTTTTTGGGTCAACGATGGCGACATTACTTGCGTCGATTGGAACGTACATTTCGACAACGCTGCCTTCTGGGGATTGTTGAGTTGGTTTTTTATGACGTTTGTGAACGTTCACGCCTTCCACGACAACTTTATTTTTCTTTGGATAGACGGCTTGAACAACACCTTCTTTTCCTTTGTCTTTTCCGGCAATGACGACGACTTTATCACCTTTTACGATTTTCATAATCATCAACCCTCCTATTAGAGAACCTCAGTGGCGAGGGAAACAATCTTCATAAATCCTTCACCTTGGTCACGAAGTTCACGGGCCACTGGTCCAAAGACACGTGTTCCGATTGGAGCGCCTTCAGCGTCAATTAAGACAACAGCGTTATCGTCAAAGGCGATTTGGCTACCATCTGGACGGTTGATGGCGTGTTTTGTACGGACGATGACACCTTTCACAATGTCACTCTTTTTCACACGGCCATTTGGAATGGCTTCTTTGACTGCACAGGTGACAATGTCACCAATGCTACAAGATTTGCGGGTGCTACCGCCTTTAAGACGGAAGACACGAACGCTACGAGCACCGGAGTTATCGGCCACAACTAAGTTTGTTTCTGTTTGAATCATGACTAATTACCTCCGTTATTCTGCTTTTTCTTCAGCTTTCTTGGCTGGAGCTTTCTTGGCAGCTGGCTTTTTGGCAGTAGCAGCTTTTTTAGCTGGAGCCTTTTTGGCAGCTGGTTTCTTTTCTTCGACTACTGGAGCTTCTTCCTTAGCTGGTTCAGCTTTTGGGGCTTCTTCAACCTTTGGTTCTTCCACCTTGACGGCTTCTTCGGCTTGGATTTCAAGCTCTTTTTCAGCTTCGAGGACTTTAATGTCGATTTGAGCTTTCTTATCAACGCTAACTAAACGGAAACGTTTAAGAGCGCTTAATGGACGAGAAGCCATAATGGTGACTGTATCACCAACTTTAGCGACATTCTTTTCATCGTGCGCGTAATATCTATTAGAATATTTCACACGTTTTTGGTATTTGGCATGTCTTTTATGAGTTTCGACTTCGACGACAATGGTCTTGTCCATCTTGTTAGAAACGACAACGCCTTGAAGAGTTGTTCTACGATTTCTTTCCATCAGTCTAATCCTCCTTATTTAATGCCGAGTTCTCTTTCGCGTTGGACCATATAGGCACGAGCGATATCTTTACGAACTCTGTGGACTTCTTCACCGTGTTCGAGCTGTCCAACAGCTTTCTTACGACGAAGATTGAATAATTCTTCTTTGAGTAAGTAGATCTTTTCGTTAAGTTCTTCGTTACTCATTTCACGAAATTCAGCAACTTTCATGATTACTTACCCTCCTTAGAGATGACGCGGCACTTGTTTGGAAGCTTATAAGCAGCTAAGCGGAGAGCTTCCATGGCGACTTCCTTTGGAAGACCACCCATTTCAAACATGACGCGGTTCTTTTTTACAACTGCAACCCAGTTTTCTGGTGAACCTTTACCGGAACCCATACGAACTTCGGCTGGTTTTTTAGTTTTAGCAAGATGTGGGAAGATACGGATGTATACTTTTCCTTCTTTCTTGCAGTAACGGCTTAAGACGATACGAGCACTTTCGATTTGACGATCAGTGATCCATGCGCCTGTGACCGCTTGAAGACCATATTCTCCAAAGGAGACTTCATTACCACCCTTGGAAAGGCCTTCGTATTTAATGCCGTGAGGACGACGATATTTAACACGTTTTGGTTGTAACATAATTATTTATCTCCTTTCACAGCACGGTGTTCTGGACGTTCTCCGCGTGGGCGACGAGCTTCACGTTCTTCGTGTTCTTTTCTTTCGCCTTCGGCTGGTTTACAAATCCAGACTTTGACGCCTAAACGACCATATGGAGTAACGGCTTCTTTAATGGCGAAGTCGATGTCACTACGAAGTGTGGTTAGTGGAACAATACCTTCCTTATAACCTTCGCTACGAGCGATATCAGCACCGCCTAAACGGCCGCTAACCATCGTTTTGCATCCTTTTGCACCAGCCTTACGAACGCGTTGAATCGCTTTCTTTTGGGCGGTACGGAATGATGCACGGTTTTCAAGTTCGGTCGCAATCCATTGAGCAACTAAAGCTGCATCTAAATCTGGATTTTTGACATCAACGACGTCTAAACGAACGTTGGAACCTTTGAGTAATTTACCGACTTCTTTCTTAATGCGGTTAATGTTGGCACCTTCTTGGCCAATGACCACACCTGGACGAGCGACGAAGACTTGAACAGTCACGTCGTGGCCCTTGTCGGTTTTATGTCTTTCGATCTCCACGTGGGAGAGAAGAGCTTCTTTTAATTCTTTTTCAAGATATGCGCGGACGCGGATATCTTCATGAAGGAACTTTGCGTATTCTTGGTTGGATGCGAACCAGCGGGAGTGCCAGTCACGGTTAATTCCAACACGCATACCTACAGGACTAACTTTTTGACCCATTTTTGCTCAATTCCTCCTT
>Ga0247611_10002569_pt1 | contig 28878 bp, 24 predicted proteins | sample 177DNAGHGhighgp2_FD_192422 | JGI IMG/M metagenome (GOLD analysis project Ga0247611, IMG submission 192422) | Sheep rumen microbial communities from Palmerston North, Manawatu-Wanganui, New Zealand - 1770 DNA GHGhigh gp2 | ecosystem: Host-associated > Mammals > Digestive system > Stomach > Rumen... | reverse complement strand
GTTCAGATCTATCTCATCAGCGGTAGCTGACCATAACTGAACATTATCATTCACTGACTTGCCTTCAAATACATTCAGTGTATTATCCCAGTCGCGGATTACCGGAAGGATCCTGTAATACAGAAATGATCTGAAATCAAAATCCTTGATATACATGGGATTAAGGAATCTGTAATACCTGTTGTTCCTCTCCTCGAAATCACTTTCCTCGCGCTCATCTATTCCGTAAAGATTGAAGTAAGACACAGGGATAAAAACAACAGCTCCGCTGTCGATATGATCCTTATAACACTCAAAAAGCCTTAGGTCATATGAATAGTTCTGTGATGAAAGACCGAAGTTGAAGCACTCTGTTCCATCCGCTTCAACATCTGCATAGTTAAAACCATATAAGCCATGGCTTGAACCGAAGTTGCAGACCTTGATATGATCCGGCATGGAATCAAATTTCTTCACATTGTGGAAGTCGTTGCCGTCCATCTTCAGATAAACGCAATTGATCAAGGCGGAGATCGCTGCGACTATGAGAACAAATGATAAAACTCTGATCAAAAACTTACCCATATATCAGAACTGAAAATAAATAAATTCAGCAGCTACTCCTTTCTGTGCCATTAGTATTATCATCAGGCTGATGACAATATAAAAGATCCACTGCACGATCTTATTGTTTGCAAGTTTATCCCTGATCTTATCCTTCTGGGATATTATGTCATATGCGGCAAGGACGGCGATGCACACAATGAGAGATATCTTGATGTTATCTGTAAGCGTAACATCAACATAACCGTTTTTGAGATACTGCAAAGGTGCAGTGATTCCATTGAAACTATGGCTTATTACATAGACTGCATCAGAGAATGAATGAGCCACGAAGAATACCCACGCGAATACTGCGAAAACAAATACTGCTATAATCTCCAATACCTGTATGACCTTAGGGTGTTCGTCTCTGTTTTTCTTCTTGAAAATGATATTCTCGATGACCTGAGCTAATCCATGGATACCTCCCCATGCAACAAATGTCCAGTTTGCACCGTGCCACAGACCGCTTGCAAGGAATGTGATCATGAGATTAATGTAATGACGAACCTTGGATACTCTGTTGCCGCCGAGAGGAATATAAACGTAATCCCTGAACCATGTCGACAGTGATATATGCCATCTGCTCCAGAACTCCTTTACGCTCCTTGACAGATACGGACTCCTGAAGTTGGTCATGAGTTCAAATCCGAAGAGTTTTGCTGTTCCGATCGCTATATCGGAATAGCCTGAGAAATCACAGTAGATCTGAAGAGCAAAAAATACTGATGCGAGAGTCAACGCAAATCCTGTGAAGTTATGCGGATCGTTGAATACTTCTTTGACATAGACAGATACAACATCCGCTATTGCAAGTTTCTTGAAGTATCCCCACAGCATAAGCTTAACTCCTGATATTGCCTGATCATAATTAAATCTGTGAACCGCATTTATCTGCGGAATGAGATTATTTGATCTCTCGATAGGTCCTGCAACAAGCTGCGGAAAGAAAGATACAAAAGCCATGTATTTCCCGAAATGGTGTTCAACCTTTGTATCACCCTTGTACACATCAATAACATAACTCATCGTCTGGAACGTATAGAATGATATGCCCACTGGCAGGATGATATTGAACGTAACATAGTCCTGCTTTACACCAAACAGATTAATAAGATCTATTATATTTTTTGCTGCAAAATTGAAGTATTTGAAGAAGAACAGCACTCCCATGCACACGATGACCGTAAGCGACAGGATTGCCTTTCTCTTACGCTTGTTCTCCTGCTTTTCGAGCAGTCTCCCTGACAGATAGGATACAGTCGTCACGCCGAATATGATCAGGCCATACTTCGGTCCGCTGCACATATAGAAAAAATAACTTGCAATAACTATAAGGATCCATCTGAACCTGTCAGGAATGATCCAATACAGCGTGAATACTATGATAAGAAAGCCGACATATGCAAGAGAATTAAAGAGCATTATTACCAGCCCATCTCTGACCCGTCTGTATCAAAGAAGATCTCGTTATATCTCCTCTGCATCCTGATGCCTTCCTTAACCTTAAGATCTCCGAGATCCTCTCCGAGGAGCTGTTTCATTCTCAGATAAGGGAAATTGATCCCGGCCGGAGCATAAGAAACGATCGTAGCAGACAACCTGGGATTGATCTCGATAAGTCTCGGATTATTGTCTTTGTCATACATGAAATCAAAGTTGATATTGCCATCAACATTCATCTCTTCAATGATCTTTTTTGCGATCGCAAACGGCTCTTCCCTATTCTCGATAATGCATCCCTGAGGAATACTGCTGTTGACCGCATAATTATACCTTCCTGCCATGCAGAGAACCTTGCCGTGATCACAAAGAGCATCGACTCCGTATTCCTGACCGGGGAGATATTCCATAACGAGCATCTGAGGGATCTCATCCTTCTCTTCCAGAGTCTCCATCAGTTCGTTATATCCGATATAAAGTGAGTTGGGTTTCTCGTTGAAAAAAAGATCAAATCTTGACTTGTTCGGATCTAAGATCCTGACTCCGCGGCTGCCGTTGCCTTCAGCACCCTTAACGCATACTGCCTTGTCAGGATAACCGAGTTTTGCAATGCCTTCCCTGACTTCTTCTGCAGAATTGGCTACTACAAATTCAGGAGTCTCCATTCCGAGATCACGCATCGCAGTCAGCAGATTTGCTTTGTTGTTTATTATCTCAAGCGCAGACAGATCGGAGATCGAGATAACTATCCCCATCTTGCGGAAATCCTCTTCACTCTGTCCGTATTTGATAAGTTCCCTCGTAACGAGAGGAAGGATGATATCAGGCTTCTCTTTCTCGCAGATAGCTTTGATCGCAGGAATATAATTATCGTCTCTTGCAGCGGGAACTGTATAGAAAGAATCAACAAGTCTTCTTCCCGTGGAATTCTCATTCATGTCAACGCCGACGATCTTTATATCACGCTCGCCGTTCTTCCTTAAGCACTTAATGATGCTCGGTGCACCGGGTGCTCCCGCTCCCGTAAGCAGAATCGTTATAGGTCTTAACATTACCAGATACCCTCCTCATATGTGGACAGGAAATCATCCACAGTCTCGTCTCTTTTTGCGGTCTTTATCTCACCGTTATCGTTGCAGACAAGGATCTTGCACCCTGTCTGAATGAACGGCGGCTTCATGACATTCGTATATGCTCCCGCATTACCGATGACAAACACGTCACCACACTTAAGTTCCTCAGGAAATGATCTGTACATGATATCATCCTGAAGGCATGTATATCCCGTTATATCAGCATCTGTTATTGATTCCTCACCTGTTCCCTCATGAAGGACACAAGCAGGAAGCTGCTTCTTCTTGCCGAGTTCACCAAGCTGATGAACGCTTCCGTCAACCATCGCGATGCTTCTTCCTCTGATGTTCTTTATTGCTATAACACGTGTTGCATAAACCATTGTATTTGCAATAACAGTACTGCCGGGTTCGACAATGAGAAGAGGTCTGTCTTCTTCTCTAACGCCTTCATAATGCTTTGCAAATTCTCCTGCAACAACATCTGCATATTCCTTGAAGCTTGGGATATACTGACCGAACTGTTCGGCAAGGATAGGATCAACATGACCGAACATTCCGCTGCCAAGATCAATGATCTTCCTCTCTTCAGGCTTCAGTAATCTCTCTGAATATTCGATCATCTTAACTGCACGCATCTTCCATGCATCAACGGAACGGGATCCTCCGAGATGGTAATGGAGTCCGATAATGCGGATGTTCTTCGCTTCTCTTGCTGCATTGATAACCTTCTCTGTCTCGGGATCTTCAGGATCAAATCCGAATCTAGAGATCTTATCAGTACCTATGCTGAAATTCATCCTGAATCCGATCTTGACTTCCCTGTCAGCTTTGGCGGCACACTCGATAATCTTATCAAGTTCATATTTATTGTCAGCCATGAGGATGGCTCCGTCAGACACCATCTCCTCTATACCGAACCATTTTCCCGGGCCGTTTACGATAGTTCTTGATGCTTCAAAGCCATATCTTTTTGCCATCTTATATTCGGTATCAGATACTACTTCCGCATATCCTCCCATGCCAAGAACTGTCTCACAAGCGGCGGGCATATAATTCGTCTTGAAAGAATAAGCGATCTCAAACTTATCGTAGACACTCTTATAGCTTTCCCTAAGCTCGTTATAATTACGCTTGAACTCATCCACGTAGAAAACGTAGAAAGGTGTATCATACTGTGCGCTTATCTTATCAAGATCTCTCGTAATCATATTTTATCTCCCTGATATCATAACCTCATAATTCTATCATAATTATCATTCCAATAATCTGAACGCTTCCATGAGCTTGAGCTTCTCACATTCCCAGCAAAGTTCATCTTTTGCCTTGGCAAGATTTGTTTTAAATCCTTCATACATTTGCCTGTCTTCGATCATCTTTCTTATACATGCAGCAATGCCTGCTGTATCTCCGGGATGACATGTAAGACCGATATTATATTCATTTACAACTCTCACCATCTCAGGAAGATCTGAAGCAATTACCGGAACTTCAGACTGGATAGATTCGAACATCTTATTCGGCAGACACAGATAATGACTCCTTACTATCGGAACGATCATCATCATCTCGATATCTGCCGCACCGACATATTTCCATAGTTCATTTATATCGACTGCAGGAAGATATATGACCCGGTCTTCCACGCCGTTCTTTTGTGCGATATCAAAGAAAGAATCAAAAAGCCTGTCATCTATCTTGCGTCCGAGGAGAGCCAGTCCGACACCGGGCAAATCAGCCAGAGCAGGAATAACATCTTCTATTCCGTTGCCGTTGCCGAGATTGCCGTGAAACATAATAAGAGTATCAACATCAGAACTGAACTTTGACATTATCTCTTTTCTTATGCTGTCACAGACTGAATGGTCGATAGACCATTTGTTGGGGATGCTGCGTATTACCACAGGGCGGTTATCCATCTTATATATCTTCTGAAGTTCATCAGCGATCCCGTCACTAACGACAATGGTAAATACACTTTTCTTGATGAGCTTGCCTTCCCAGAACTTTATCATCGCCGTACCAAGCTTTCCTCTGCTGGTATTGCGTCCAAGCTCGAATTCATGGGAATCATAAATGAGCTTCGGCTTCTTTCTCTTGAAAAGGAAAGCAAGATATGCAGTTCTGAGAGATGACAGATCATGGCAGGACAGAACATCACAGTCGAGTTTTTTTGTCCTGTTCATTACCGTCAGATCATTCTTTATGATGAGCCACCATCTCTTCAGTTTAGGGATCGAATAATCGATAGGTATGACATCATCAAAAATGACGGGAATGTCTTCGCTCATCCCTGCAACTTTATCAGTCTTATCGTCACAGAAAACCTTTACATCAAAGCCTGCTTCCACCGCCGCCGACAACTCTCTTTTGTTGCGGCTCGCACTTGTCATACTGCGGTAGGGCATGTACTTGATATACTTAAGCATGATTATTTTCTCGCATCCCAGATCTTCTTTAAGAGCTTGTACATTACAGTAGTCTCATCATTCTTAAACTCAGTATGCTGATGAGTCGGAGCTTTCATGATCTCGTCGAATTCGCTGTCGCTTATGCCGATGCTCTTCTTGATGAATGCAATGTAATCATTCATCATCTTCTCATCGTAGATAGGTTCACTGTATTCTTTCAGAGCCTCATCACGTGTCATCTGACCGCTTATTACCATGCTCGACAGATGCGATGTTCTCTTATCTGCACCGAACTTCTTAGGCAGCCAGTAAAGCTGCGCGAAAGCAGTCAGTATGTTCTCGAGGTGCTTTCTTCCGTAATACTCAAATCCGCAGAACTCCTTAAGTTCATTAAAGGCACGCTGTCTGTTGTAATCAATGAGATTAAGCGGACGGGGTGACTTGATCTTAAGGAACATGCTGTCAAATCTCTTCTTATAAGTTGAAGTAAATAAAAGCTTATCGATAGGCTTTGTTCCGTATGCCTTATGGATCGCCTTGATATTGACAAGGTCGGATGCAGAATGAGTATTTCCCTGCTGAAGGATGGATTCAAGAGCATAGTTTCCGCCTGACAGGAAATAGTTGATCTTATACTGCTTCATCTTCTTATAAAGGAATGCAAACAGCACATTATCCTGAGGAACTGTTATGTTCGGAACACCCGCCTTCATATAAGCCAGTGTCAATGCATTGAACTGCTCTGCGTCAGGTGCGATAACTTCATAATCAAAGCCTGTTGCCTTAACGAGTTTATCTATATTTGATTTTGATATATCTGTATCATATCCGTCATCGATATGTACGAGAAGAACACGAAGTCCCCATTTATATCCGAGGTATGTAAGATAAGATGAATCGAGTCCTCCTGACAGGCCCATGATACAATCGTATTTTTTGCCTTTGCCATTCTCCTTGACCTTATTGATCAGTTCATCCAGTCTGTCATTGCCGGCACCAAGTTCTGTTGTGCCGGGGAAATAGACTTTAGACCTCTCTATCAGTGACTGGGTACAGTAATTACAGATTCCATTCTCATCAAATGTGATCGTCGGATCCGACGAATCATCCATAATACACCTTGTACACCTTCTGATCTCACTCATTTTAAATCATCTCCTGTTCAATATATTTCCCGTACGCCCGCTCTAATATTTTTCTCTCATTTTCCCAGCAGAGATCATTTCTTGCTTCTGCCATGTTTGCTTTACACTTATTATAGAATTCCTTATCCGTCCTCATTCTCTCAACACATTCATTTACCGCATTCAAATCATCAGGTCTGCATGTCAGCCCGATATCATATTTGTCGATTATCCTCTTCATCTCAGGAAAGTCGGATGCAACGATCGGAGTATATGAATGGATGCTCTCGAAGAACTTGTTCGGAAGAGCATAATAGTAACTCTTCGCAGCAGAGCCGATCATCATGAGGCTCATATCGGCTGCCCCTACATATTTCCATAATTCTTCATGATTAACTGCATCATGGAATGCAACACGTGAAGTCACATTAAGTTCTTCTGCCATTTTATGAAGTATATCCGTATAATCCTTCTCACCAAATCCAAGAATATAAGCATATACATTTCTGTTGACAGACGTCAGTCTGATCACGGTCTCGATACCGCGTTCTGTGGTAAGAGCCCCGTGATACATCACGATAAAAGGATCATCGAGTCTCTCCTCATATCCTGCAAGGATCTCTTCACGCGTCTTTTTACATTGATCTTCATCTATGTTCCATTTCTCAGGTGTGCTTCTTACTACCACGGGACGTTCCTTCAATTTATGGATCTTCTGAACTTCATCTGCGATGGTATCATTGACCATTATAGAGAAGGCACATTTCTTCATAAGCGACTTCTCCAGGCTTTTGATCACTGACGATGCAAGTTTGCCTCTGGATACGTTCCTTCCGAGTTCAAATTCATGTGAATCATAGATCAGTTTTGGCTTTTTGCTGTTAAAAATGCATGCCATCCTGGCTATCAGGAGACATGGCATAAGATCATGCCCTGATATAACATCCGGTGAGAGTTTCTTAATGAATGAGGCCCATGTAAAAAGGGCAGCGAACCTGTTAATAAAGTTCGGAGCCCCTTCTCCCATTGGTCTTGTTGTATATCTGTAGACTTTAAATCCGTCTACCATCTCTTCACGGCCCTTATCCCCTGCCTCTCCTTTGGCAAGTACTGCAACTTCATTACCGAGATCTCTATATACAGACAATTCACGTCTGTCGCGACTGTCTTTGTCCCACGTACTGCTGCATACTTTAAGGATAAAAGCCATTCAGTTTACCTTTATTACAGCCTCCAGAATCTCATTCCTGAAGCCTTGAGCTCATCCATTCTGTACAGGCTCTTAACGTCAACCAATACCTTCTCGTCATCTGCAAGGTCATCCTTGAACAGGCTCTTGACCTGCATCATTGACATTGATCTGAACTCATTATGACCTACTGCAACGATAACGCAGTCTGCCTTGGGGATCTGATCGAAAGGTACGAGGTCTACACCGTACTCTGCCTTTGCAACATCAACATCAGCCCACTCATCAGTAACGATGGGATTGATGTCATATTCCTTGAGTCTGTTGATGATATCAACAACTTTGCTGTTACGTGTATCAGGGCAGTTCTCCTTGAATGTGATGCCGAGGATAACGACTGTTGCCTTCTTAGGAGCCATGCCTGCCTCGATCATTTCCTTGATAGCTGCATCTGCTACAAAGCCGCCCATGGAGTCATTGACCTGACGTCCGTTTAAGATGATCTGGCTGTGATAACCGAGCTTCTCAGCTGCATTTGTGAGGTAGTAAGGGTCAACACCGATGCAGTGACCGCCTACAAGTCCGGGCTTGAATCCCAGTGCATTCCATTTTGTATTCATACCTGCAAGTACTTCATCAGTATCGATCTTGAGCTTGTCGCAGATGATAGCGATCTCGTTCATGAATGCGATGTTAATGTCTCTCTGGCTGTTCTCAACAACCTTAACAGCCTCTGCTGTCTTGATGTTGGATACAGGGAATGTTCCTGCCTTGATAACGATATCGTATACCTTCTTGATCTCCTGTGCGGACTCGTCGTCCATACCGGATACTACCTTGCGGATAGTTGTGAGAGTATGTACTCTGTCACCGGGATTGATACGCTCGGGAGAGTAACCGATCTTCCAGTCAACACCGCACTTGAGTCCTGATTCCTTCTCGATGATCGGTACACAGATATCTTCCGTAACACCGGGATAAACTGTTGACTCAAATACAACGATGGAGCCTGCGGACAGGTTCTGACCGACTGTTCTTGATGCGCCTTCAACAGGACGGAGATCAGGGCTGTTGTCGTCTCTTACAGGTGTAGGAACAGCAACAACGATGAATCTTGCTTCCTTAAGTCTTGAAGGGTCAGCAGTGAAATCAACTGTTGTATTCTTGATGGCCTCACCGACTTCGTTTGTTGCATCGATACCATTCTTGTATTCGTTTACTCTCTTCTCATTGATATCGAATCCGATAACATTGATGTGCTTTGCAAACTCAACTGCAATAGGCATACCTACGTATCCCAAGCCTACGAGAGCAAGCTTCTCTTTACCTGCGATCAAACCTGAATAAATGTCATTGAACTGCATAGATCCATACCTCACTGTTTTATAAATTTATTGCTTTAACCAAATTGTTTACGACCTCGTCGACAAGTTCTTCCGTAAGATACGGATGCATCGGGAGGCTCAATACCTTATTGCAAAGGCCGTCTGTTACGGGGCAGTCTGCTTCGCAGCTGTATGTGCCCTCGAAAGCACCCTGCTTATGCATCGGCTTTGCATAATATACCATCGTGGGAATTCCCTGTGACTTCATGAACTCCTGGATCTTTGCACGGTCTGCTCCTTCAGGGAGCTGGACTGTATACTGTGCCCAGGATGATACAAAACCGTCAGCAATAACGGGAAGCTTCAGTCCGGAATCATTGAGCTTGTCCGTATACCATGCGGCTGCCTTATTTACATCATCAAGTTCGTACTCTGCGAAAGCCTTGAACTTAGGAATAAGGACTGCAGCCTGTATCGTATCAAGACGTGAATTCATTCCGAGACGGATGTTATTATACTTGTCATTTCCTGATTTGCCGTGAACGCAGATGCTTCTCAGGTATGCTGCCCACTCATCGTTATCAGTGAATATCGCACCGCCGTCACCGTAGCATCCAAGAGGCTTTGCGGGGAAGAAAGAAGTTGTTGATATGTCACCGAATGAACATGCCATCTTGCCGCGGATAGATCCGCCGAATCCCTGCGCACCGTCCTCAAGTAGGAGCAGATCATATTTCTCGCAGATGGGGATGATCTTATCGTAATCTGCAGGAAGACCGAAGAGATCAACTGCAACTACAACCTTGGGGATCAGTTTGCCATCGTTCTGTACTTTGAGGATAGCTTCTTCGAGCTTTGCAGGATCCATATTGAAAGTATCAGGGTCAACATCAACGAACACAGGTGTTGCACCTTCATATGCAGGACACTCTCCGCTTGAGAAGAATGTAAAGTCAGGAACGAATACTGCTGCTCCCTCACCTATTCCCCATGCCATGAGAGCAAGAGTCAGCGCATCTGTTCCGTTAGCACATGTGATACAGTGCTTTACGCCTACGTATTCCGCAAGCTGTGACTCAAGTTCCTTCACCTGGGGACCGCTGATGAAATGTGCTGAAGTAACAACATCATTGATCTGAGCATCGATCTGATCTTTAAGCACCTCATACTGCTTCTGCAAATCTCGAAATTGCATCTTATGCCTCCTTAAGACCTCTGTCAGTCTTTATATATTTTCTGCCGCACTTGCTGCAGACAAGTTCTTCACCAAGAAGCTCACCGCATTCACATGCCCATCCCTTTACTCTTGCCGGAATTCCAAGCATAAGAGCATGGTCAGGAACATTGGAAGTAACAACTGCTCCCGCTCCTATAAGAGCCCATCTGCCGATCTCGTGACCGCAGACAACAGTTGCATTCGCGCCGATCGATGCACCCTCATGAACTATTGTAGGCTTATAACCTGAATGTCCCTTGGGATACTTGGCACGCGGTGTCAGATCGTTTGTAAATACACATGAAGGACCGCAGAAAACATAGTCTTCAAGCTGGACACCCTCATAGAGAGATACATTGTTCTGCACCTTGCATCCGTCACCTATTGTAACATTGTTGGAGATGTTTACGTTTTGTCCAAATGAACAATTTTTACCGATCCTGGCACCTGACTGAACGTGGCTGAAATGCCATATCTTTGTGCCTTCGCCGATTATGACGTCATCATCTACTATGCTTGTCGGATGAACGAAGTAGTCACTCATTTATCGAATCTCCCTGTAAAATCAGTTGATGCAACATCCTTCAAAGGAAGCTTTACGGGTGCGCCTGTTGCAGCGGACTTGTAGATCGCAAGGATCATCTCAACTGCATTGCGTCCTGCAACTGCATCGATATAAGGCTTTCTGTCGTTCCTTACAGCATCGATCACATCCTTATAAAGGCTTGTATGTCCATTGCCGTATACATTGGATGTTGCTTCCTGCAGACCCTTGTTCTTGTTATCTTCCTCGCTCTCGTCAGCGAAGTTCCATACATCGATATTATTTGTTGATGTACCGCCGATCTTGACTGTACCTGTCTCACCGAAGAGATAGAGTGTCTCCTCAAGGTTCTTGGGGTATACATTTACTGTTCCCTCGATAGTTCCTACGGCACCGTTCTTGAACTTTACGACTGCCATACCGATATCTTCGGCTTCAAGGTAATCATGGAACTGCTGTTTTGTAACACCGTAAACTTCATCAACTTCGTCGCCCATCATCCAGCGAAGCAGGTCGATACCGTGAATGCACTGATTGAACAGACATCCGCCGTCAGAAGCCCACTTGCCTCTCCAGGGAGCCTGATCGTAATAACCTTTATTTCTGTTCCAGCGAACATTGATGGAACCATGTGAGATCTTGCCGAATCTTCCTGCCTCAAGAGCCTGTCTCATCTCCTGAACAGCGATATTGAATCTGTTCTGGTGGCAAACGGATACCTTAACGCCCTTCTCTTCTGATCTTCTTACGATCTCTTCCGCATCTGCCATTGACATTGCCATAGGTTTCTCGATGATAACGTTGATGCCGTTATCGATAAGGAAGAGTGCTATCTCTGCATGGATACCGCTCTCTGTTGCAATAGCAACGATATCAAGGTCAGGGTGCTTAGATACCATCTCCTTGTAATCAGTAAATCTCTCGATCGATGTATCATTCTGCAGTTCGTGCTTTGCAAGGAGGTTTTCCATAGCCTCGGGCAATACGTCACAGACTGCAACGAATTCCAGGTCTTCCCTGTTGTTCAATACAGCTTTGATATGGTTTGTTGCGATCCTTCCACATCCGATAAGTGCATACTTCATAAATCTTCGTTCCTTTCAAGCTCTTTATGTATTTCTAGTCAAAACCAAACATCAAAGTCCGGATTCCCATAAATCCGAACATTATTATAGTATATGCTATAGATATCGCAAGGAATTTCCACATGTATTTTTTGTCCATGCAGAAGAAGTTAACTCCCAGGTCGAAAATATTGTAAACCGCCTCTCCTACAGAGTATGCAAAGACGGTTGCTACGACCGTTCCCCAGAAGTAATAACCGATAAACAGGGATGCCATTGCAACCAGCAGTCTTACCACCGTTACGACAAGGTTCATCTTCTGCTGACCAATGGATACTCTGCAATAGCTTGTGATCTGTGAACAGAAGAGCAGAACATACTGGATTATCAGGAATCCTGACAATGTTCCGGCAGACCTCCATTCCTCACCGAGCACGAAAGCAACAAGGGGTTCACTGATCAAGATAAATGCCGCAACGGGGAGAACTGAGATCAGCAATACTTTCGATATCATCTTGTAGGTAAAAGCTGCAAGATTCTCACCCTTCTGGTGATACTCTGTTGCTGTCTTGAAATAGACAGTCGATATAGGAGCTGCAATAAGCCTTATGGGATACTTCAACAGTCTGTCACACATGGAATAATCTCCGAGCGCATCATTGGTGAAATTCCTGCCCAGATACTGGTTAGGATACTCCAGAGCAAAATTGCCGACAAAATTAGACGGATACTGGAAAAGGACATATTCCTTATATTCGACAAAGACACGCTTGAAGTCCTTCATCTTGAAGTTAGACGCGAAAGGCAGATCCCTCCACATCATGTGAACATCGATTATCAGATACTGGATGATATATGTAACCATCAATCCGACATATCCGAGCCCCAATAAACCAAGAGGGATTGCAATTACAAAATTGGCTACGGCACCTATTATCGGATTGAAGAAGAGTTTGTTGTATTCCTTCTTCCTGTTGACATAGACCGTAAGGAGCGAACTTGTGGAATAGACAAAGATATAGATCCACATCAATATCAGTCCGCAAAGATAATCACCCGGGATCTCCATGAGTTTGAACCAGCCCGAGAAAATTGCACAGAAAACCGTAATAGCAATGCTTATGAAGAAGTTCGTCAGGAACGCAACAGTAAACACTGTCTGTGATTCCTCATCCTTCTCCGGTTTCATGATTGCTGAATTAAGTCCCATCGTAGCGATATTAAGTATGATCGCCGCCGTTGACGTGATCATCGCCAGATCACCGTAATCGAAATCAGTATAGATACGGGACAGGATCGGCACACTTGCAAGTGCCATGAGCTGAGCGATCAACTGGCCCGATCCGACCTTGAATACCGACACGAAGAACGTGCTCTGCTTTACCCGTGCAATGAGATCTTTTATCTTGCTCATCCTGCCAGCTCCTTATAAAGAGCCGCAAGCTTTGCGCCCTCATTATTCCAAGAGCAGTTTGCGACAACATAATCATGTCCGGATCTGCCCATCTCTTCAGACTTGTTACGGTCTGCCAGAAGTCCGTTGATAACTTCTGCGATCTTATCGTAATCCATTGGGTCTACGGGAATGCCGGCTCCGCTCTTGGTTGCGAGTTCCCTCCACATGGGAAAATCGGAACATACAAAAGGTATGCCTGCCGTCATGTATTCATAAAGCTTGATGGGCTGTGCATAATAATAATTCTCGATGGGCTTGAGAAGACACAATCCGACAACAGATCTGCCGTACAGATCATTTACTCCGTTCCTGTCGAGCTTGCCGATATAGGAAACATTGCCGCGGTCTTCTTTGTCATGGTCACCGGCGATTATCAGTTTGCCGTCAACCTTCTTCATGACCTCATTCATTATCCCCTCACCACGCACATCGCTGATGCCGCCTGCATAGCAGACGATGCTGTCACGGTCAGACAGCGATCCTGTGTGATATGTGATGTCGTCGAGTTTGGGATAGTTATTGATAACTGCCACTTTATTGGCACGTCCTTCCATCTTGGAAGCAATGTGAGGAGTTGCCGCAACGACTGCTGTGATCTTTCTGATGATCTTAGTCTCATAGTTGCGGTATGAGGAAGAGATAAGTTTGCGCATGAACTTCGGGATCCACACCTTGTCCATTATCTGGGCGGGTACGTCTTCGTGACTGTCGTAGATTACGATCTTACCCTTCTTCATGAGCTTCTTGCCGTAAGGAAGGAGCTCGGGATCATGGAAATGATAAATATCACAGTCAAGGCTTAGCGCCTTCTCATAGACTGTTTTGGCAAACTTCGTCATCCTGGCTCTGCGGCTTTCAGGCTGAGGTCCGACACCAATTACATGCACACCCGAATCTTCACGCGATTCCCCCTGTGCAACAAGGAATACTTCATAACCGGCGTCTGCGAGTGTACAGCATTCCTTAACGAATACTCTGATATCATCACTCTCGTGGGCGCTTGTAAAGTGACAGACTTTCATCGGATCAGAGAAGATCTCCCTCATCTACGATAAGTCTCGGTATCTCGAATACTTCCGCAAATTTATGGCCGATCTGAACTCCGTGTGTTATAAGGAGTCCGCGGATGAATGATTCATCTGCATAATCTCTTCCTGCCTGTGACAGGTAACACTTGATAGCCTCGACCTTCTTCGCTACATCGATCTCGTCAACGCAGGAGAACATCTGATTGTCAAATGTGTAATTATTCCATGGTACCTCATACTGAAGTATCGTAGTCTTCTTGAATGCTCTCAGGCACTCATTAGCGCAGGTTACATGATCCTGGTGGATATCATGAATCGAAGGAGACAGAACGATATCAGGATGGATTTCTCTTCCAATCTCCAGCATGCTGTCCAAGATCTCCTGTCTGTGATCTTCAAAGTGTCTTACTCTGAAATCAAGACATCTTACATGGTCTCTGGGGATACCGAGCACTGCTGTGGCAGCATTCATCTCCTTGATGAGACAGTCGGGCTCTTCACCCGGTGCAAGTGAATCCTGACAGGATGAGAATGCAACATAGTAAACATCCGCGCCCATCCTGACGAGTTTGGATATAGTTGCTCCGCATCCGAGTTCTCCGTCATCCGTATGAGGTGCGATAACCAATACTTTTTTCTTCATATGTGTGTCCTTTCAGTTTTTAATCGCTTCTAAAAATCTGTTTGCCAGAACCTTGTATTCGCAGTTGTCCAACACCCACTTCTGACCGTTGTCACCAAGTCTCTTAAGCTCTTCTGCAGGCATATCTTCAAGGTCCCTTATTGCCTTCACAAGGGAATCGACATCGCGGTTATCAACAGTAATGCCGCAGTCTGCTTCGGCAACTTCATTGTTGGATGCCTCAACTCCATAGATCAGGGGCTTACCTGCCATCATGTAATCATAGACTTTGTTGATGGATACGCCGTATCTGTAAAGTGTGCAGTAAGGAAGAACAATATAGAGAGCATCCGCTTCCCTCAAAACAGAAGGAACCGCCTTCTTTGATACAGGCGGCAGGAAGGTAACATTTGTAAGTCCCATCTCCTTTGCCTGATTGATGAAATTCTCCTTCTCCATACCCTTGCCGACAATGACAAACCTGATCTTGTCATCATCTTTGAGCTTATCTGCCGCTTCCAGAAGGAATTCAAGTTTATCGAACTTGGTTATGCCGCCGGTAAAGCAGACGATCTTGCATCCTTCCGCATGGAGCCTGTCAAAGCACTCCTTATGCTCCTGAGGCAGAGGTTCTGCGTTGTCCCAGTCTTCCTTCGCAATACCGTTAGGAATGTAAATGAATTTATCCTTAGATCCAAGGCCCTGTTCCATCATGTGCTCGATGGGATCGGGAAGGATCGAGATTACTTTTGAAGCCTTCTTGAAAGCATTCTTCTCTGCCCTGTCGAGAACTACTACGAAAGGATGGTGCTTGCTGATGCCGCCAAGTTCGATGAGAGTCAGCGGCCATACATCATGAGCTTCATGGAAATATCTGCAGCCGGCCTTCTTTGCGATCTTATTGCCGGCATAGGAATCAAGTGGATATGTGGAAGATGTTATTACGGCATCTGGCTTGAAGTCCTTAGCAAGCTTTCCTGCGTGAGACCAGAGCTTCCATACAAACTTGAACATTGTAATGGCACGCTTTGCACCATTGCCCTCATAAGAGCCTGCCTTAACCCACTGATATTCTATCCCGTCGATCATTTCCGTACAGAAATCGGACGGAACATCAGGCTGGTGTGTTCTCAGGTGTGAATAATCAGCGCCAATGACTCTGACCTTATGGCCTTCCTTGATCCATTCGCGGGCAAGATAATAGGGACGGAACTCCATCCCGTCTCTCAAGGAACCTGCATAATGATCAATGTACAAAATATTCATCCTCGAATATTTTAGCACACTTAATATATATTAAATAATAAATTTAGATAACGGAGACCGTGTTTTCTTATAGATTTGCACAACCGAAGCTTCTGGTGGCTACGACATCGATTCCGGTTCCTGCAACATTTTTCCTTATCACATCCCCGACCTTCACGGGAAGCGTAACGGAAGCACTCTTTATCTCTTCAACACATTCGAAAATAAGGTCCTTGGGGATAGGTTTTGCCGTCTTGACCGGTACACATGTTCCTTCCTCCGTCTTGGCAAAACTCGTTACCATCCTGACAGGAGCCGTCATCTCAGAGATTGCATATTCCTTTCCTCTGGGGCACGTATTACCTGTAACTTCCAACACTTTGGAAGTATCATTATCATCTGTTGTCACCTGTATCCTGCAGCCCATCGGGCAGCAGATGCATACCAGTTCCTTGTTCATTGCTTTATCTCCTCTATCTCGACAGTCACATCGCTTGTTACGCCCGCGAACTGTTCCGCTTTTATCTTTAAATTCTGCATCTCGCTGGGGATAAGCACATTTGCACGCTTCCTCATGATCTCTTTATCTCCTGACCTTACAAGGATATAAGCATTTTTGTAGATACCGGACACTCTGAACTTGATATCCATATCACCCGATGTCCCTTTATGGAATTTGCAGGGAACTGTGTATTTCACACCATTCTGCGGAATAAAAGAACAATACTCGCCGCTGTCAGGAGAACCGTCCTTTATAAACTTGGCCGCACTCACGCCCGCTGTTGCCGCTTCCTGTGACACAAAATCGACCAGGTCGTGAACATGGAGAACATTACCGCATGCAAACACACCGGGTATGTCAGTTGACAACGTCTCATCAACTGCAGGACCATTTGTTACGGGACTCATTGCTACACCGCACGAAGACGACAATTCATTCTCAGGGATAAGACCGCATGACAGGAGCAGAGTATCACATTCCCAGAACTCCTCCGTACCAGGTATCGGAATACCGTTGATTACCTTGGACACAACAACTCCTTCAAGCTTATCCTTACCCTTGATATCAACGATCGTATGACTCAGGAAAAGCGGAATATCATAGTCTTCCAGGCACTGAACAATATTACGGTTAAGACCGTTGGAATAAGGCATCAGCTCGAACACGGCTTTTACGTGTGCGCCTTCAAGAGTCATACGGCGCGCCATGATAAGTCCGATATCGCCCGAACCGAGTATTACGACTTCCTTTCCGGGCATTATTCCATCGATATTAATCAATCTTTGTGCAGTTCCGGCTGTGTAGATCCCCTGCGGTCTCATGCCGGGAATCCCCAACGCGCCGCGGGGACGTTCACGGCATCCCATGGCAAGTATTACAGCTTTGGCAGAGATTATCTCAACACCGCGGGTTTTGCTTACGATCGTGACACATTTATCTGCATCGATATTAATTACCATCGTATCAAGTTCATATGCAATCCCGAGATCACGGACCATATCAGCGTAACGTTCTGCATATTCGGGTCCGGTAAGTTCTTCCTTGAACGTATGAAGACCGAATCCGTTATGGATACATTGATTAAGAATACCTCCCAGACATGAATCACGTTCGAGTATCAGTATGTTATCTATTCCATTCTGTTTGGCCGACACGGCTGCTGCCATTCCGGCCGGACCGCCGCCAATTACGACCAGATCAAATTCACGCATATATGTCACCTATCTTTTCTTAACTTCTTCCATCGGAATGCCGAGTTTTGAAGACAAAATCTCCATTATCCTCGGAGTGCAGAAACCCGCCTGGCATCTGCCCATTCCGGCTCTTGTACGTCTCTTGACGCCGTCTAATGTACGTGCCCCGAGAGGTCTGTCTATAGCATCCTCTATCTCGCCTTCCGTAACCGTCTCACAGCGGCATACTATCTTACCGTATGCAGGATTCTTGCGGATCAGCTCATTCTGTTCTTCAGGATCAAGATCCGCGAAATGAGCTATATCCCTGCGCGTTTCTATGTAATCCGGCCTTGGAACCAGTTCAATGCAGGAAGATACAAGTTCCACTACATATTCACCGATCGCAGGGGCACAAGTAAGGCCCGGAGACTCAATGCCTGCGACATCAATAAAACCGTCTGCCGCATATCCGATTATGAAATCTCCCGTCTCACCAACTGCTCTGAGTCCCGCAAAGTTCGTTATTGCCTTATTGTAAGGGATATTTGCCACTGACAGAGCCGCTTTGCTCTTGAGGGATGCAAGCCCCATTGAAGTTGTTGCAGTATCTTCTTTATCTTCAATATTGTCTGCTGTGGGTCCTGCCATCAGATTGCCGTGAACCGTAGGCGTTACAAGAACACCCTTTCCCATCGCTGTGGGAAGCTGGAAAATGGTTGAATTGATCATTCTGCCGCAGTTCTTATCAAAGAGATAATACTCTCCTCTTCTCGGAGTGATCTTCATTTTCTCTTCGCAGACCATGTTATGGATCTCATCAGCATGGACACCGGCCGCATTGATCACGATACGGGCCTCTAAGTCCCCGTCAGAGGTGACGATCCGATACCCGTTTTGCTGTGTAACAATGTTACAAACCTCGGTATTAAGGCGTATTTCGGCTCCGTTCATTACAGCACTCTCGGCAAAGGCCAAGGTCATTCCGAACGGGCAGACTATGCCTGATGTCTCCGCAAAAAGAGCTCCTTTGACGTTTCTGTTCAGGTTCGGTTCCATCTCAAACGCTTCTTCGGCCGTTAAGATCCTTAGCCCCTCAACACCGTTTGCGATTCCTTTATCGTAGAGTGCTTTGAGGTCATCTGTCTGCGCTTCGTCAAAACAGAGGACCATTGCTCCGTTATTCCGGTAGGAAAAATCAAGTTTCTTTGATAATTCCTCCATCATCCTGCTGCCCCTGACGTTGAGCTTAGCCTTCATTGTGCCGGGCTTACAGTCAAAACCTGCATGTACTATGCCGCTGTTCGCTTTGCTGGTCCCTTCGCACACGTCAGATGCTTTCTCAAGGACACAGATATCAAGTTTATATCTGGACAGCGCCCACGCGATGGCACAGCCCGTCACGCCTCCGCCGATTATTGCAACATCAATCATCTGATTCGATCCTTTCCGAGAAATCAAACACACGATCACAGATCGTCAGTGCTTTTTTCCTGTGTGTAACTATTATAACCGTCATATCCGTCATTGAGCGCAGATTTGTCAACAATTTCTCCTCCGTAACCTCGTCTAGGGCGCTTGTGGCCTCATCGAGGATAAGGATAGGTCTCTCTGAAAAGATAGCCCTGGCAACCGCAAGTCTCTGCATCTGGCCTTCAGAAAGGCCCGTACCGCGTTCTTTTAAGACTGTGTCTATTCCCTGCTCAAGAGCATAAACAAATTCATCTGCACATGCTATCTTAAGAGCTTTATCGATCGCTTCCTCATCATTGCTGCGCGATTTGTCAGAAAAGCAGATTATGTCTCTCACGGTACCGTTCATGAGGAGATTGCCCTGCGGCACATAGGCGAAAAGATTTCGCGCAGGACCCGTAATCGGAACCTGCTCTCCGCCCTCCTTAACATAAAGGGATCCGCTGTCCAGATCGTAGATGTTCATAATGAGCTTCAGCACAGTCGATTTGCCACATCCGGAATGGCCAGTAAATGCAATATACTGTCCTTTATCTATATCGATATTGAAGTTTTCTATTACCTGAGGCATTTCATCTGTCGCGCCTTTGTAAGCAAAGAAACCGTTCTTGATTCCTATTCCTTCAAATGTATCCCGGTAATAAGTGTTTATCTCATCCCTGCTGCATTTTGATATTTCCGCCTCCTTGTATCCCTCTATCTCCATTAACCTCTCGGCACTGGCCGTTATCGTAAAGATACGCGGGATCATGCCCGTAATGCTGACGATAGGACCCTGAATCTGGCTTATGAGCTGAGTTATGGCCATCAGGGTACCATATGTGATGGTGCCAGCAAGGATTCCCATACCACCGTAAAATACGCCGAGGAAATACATTGCATTCATCGCAAGGCTAAATCCGGAACTGGTCATGTTAGAGAACAGATTGCGCTTCATTCTTATATTCTTATGATCAGCCATCTTCTCTTCTGCCTCAGAAGCCGTCTGCACCTGAGTTGCAAATGAACGGATCATGATAAGACTTGCAATGTTCTCCTGGATAAAGATCCTGAACTTGCCGTCTGCTTCCTGGACTTCCTTATGCATCTTCTTGAGCTTCTTGCGGCAGGCATATGCAAGGAGCCCTACAAGGATGCCTGCAGGCACCATGACAACTGCAATTCTCCAGTCAATGACGATTATCAGGACGAGGGCACTTATCATCCTTACGACCATACCGCATATCGACGGAACGATCTCCACGCAACCGTTGGCAACCAGAACGGCATCATTTGTCATTCTGTTGATCCACTCACCCGAATGAATGGCTGTAACTTCCGCATAATCACGCTTGAGGATATTGTCGAACAGACGCCCTTTAAACTTGTTTTCTATTGTTGACTTGGCAAGCTCCGTTACCCTGTTGATCGAGGCATAAAAAGCAATATTGATCACTATCAGTATAATGATCCGGACAATGCTGTAAATAAAGCCCTGTTTATCACCTGATACCGCATTGTCAACGATATCCTTCATAAACAGTGCGTAGAATACTCCTATCGCACCTGAAGCAGTCTGCAGGATCATCAGCAGAAAGACATAGAACTTGCTCCTTCCGGGAACACTGTAGATCCACTTTATCCTATCCATTACGTCTTTCTGTTACCCTTCAGTTTTCTTTTGATCTTTCCGCCTGCAGCTCTTGCCTTCATATAGAAGAACCTGACCGGAAAGATATATCTCCACACACGTGAATAGATCTTATATCCCGTATTATCGACCGATATCTCCTTCCCTTTGCGGATAACGGCTGACAACACGCCTATTATATCATCATCTTTTATTCCATATTCCTTTTTAAGGCAGTTGTCACCGCGGATGACATATCCGTCAGGAGTGACTTTAAGGATACGGTGAAGGACAAATCTGGTACTGTCACCTCTCCTGTACAGCGGCACATCGTAAGCTTTGAGCGGAAATTCCGGCTTAACTATCACAACAAGATCTCTCCCCTGCTTGATCAGGGGCATCATGCTCGTTCCGCTGTTGGAATAGACAAGACGGCCTTTGGAGGCTATCTCATCAACCATGGTCGATTCAGTCATCGATTGCTCCTATTTTGCGCAGTTCAGTAATGGCCTTATGAACGTCTGCTGCGATAACCTCACGGGGTGCATCATATTTCTCGAGCATCTTATCTACGACCTCATCCTCCGTCGTATCCTCAGATAAGAGCTTCATAATGACACCTAATGTCGGATTGCCCTTAACGAGCCCTGAGAAAGAAGCATCACTTGTAGGAATAAGCATGCTCTCGCCGTCACTTTCGTATTGGATGAAAGAATCTTTAATCTTCATTTCCTTGCCTCCGCATGTAATTATAAGACACCTCTGCAGCACTTATATCCATATTACATTCAAGCATATAAAATGCCACATTATGTGTCAATCTGTCCAACGCCTTGATAGTCAGCAAATAAGCTGTCTTATCGGCAGGTCTGTATGTCTGCTGCAACAGATACGGGAAGACCTCATCCTTAGTTATCTTCCGTATCTTATTCTCTTCTCCGCGCTTAAGAACGCAGATAGCCTTAAGGGGTACAGCGATGTTGCTGCCGCGCCTATGCTTACCGTTATACGGTGTCCCGTATATTATCGTTTTATTCTCAGCCGATCTTATCAGGGGCTTGTCATCGTTGACCATGACAGCCTTGTCCCCGAGCAGATCACACCACAGTCTGGAATGTGTTGACTTGCCCGTCCCGCTCTTTGCCGTAAACAGATACGCCTCGTTATCTACTGCGATCGCTGATCCATGGAAAAGGAATGTATCAAAATACGGCATCTTCTCCGCTATCTGGCGGTAGACTGCAAGTTCCTCAAGATATTCGGGCATCGACCTATATGGTTCTTCTGACTGTGCCACCTCGAAAGCAATGTCTTCCTGTGTAATATAGACTTCAATATCAGGCGCATCGCCGCCTTCATAAACATAGTCGCGGCAATAGTCATGCACCCTGTCGTATACCGATTCTATCCTGATTATTCTGTCTGCTATCTTATATGGTCTGATCATATGGAAATTATATCACGGAAGGCAATAAATAACTGCCGCATCACTGCGGCAGTCAATTGATCATCCAATATCAATGTTAGGATCATCCGGTATATCTATAATCGGAGGATCCGATGTACAAATGACATCATCTGTGATAAATTCGATTATTTCCAATTCAAGCAATTCGTATTTCATTTTCACATCACCCCGCAAGATAAGCATTTGCAGCCTTCCAGAAATAATACAGTGCAGAAGCTACATCGTTCTTCTTGTCATTCTGATAGTTAGAACCATATATAACATTAACTTCTGTACGGCTCTCAGTCCTGTTGGATATTACATGATTGATAAAACAGAATCCGGAATAACCGATCGTATAGACTAATGTATTACCCTTATAGACCTTTATCGTACATGTCTTATCAAGATCCTGTGCAGCAATATCCGCATATGCATACATATAATTGCCTGAACCGTCCAGCAGGAATGTTCTTGCCTCAGATTCACTCTGACCCGGCATGGTAACCGTAAAGGTGTAATCAGATGCGGATTGGCTGTTAAGTCTCAGATAGTGCTTGATACGGATGCTCGATGTGTAAGACAATGTTGATCCGTAATAACTGATCCTGTCGCTGCTGTCATTCTTCAATACTGATTTTGTGTAAGAAGACAGATCCGGGACCGGCGAGTCTCCTCCTAAAGCAGAATAGTAGGTACGAACATCCGCGACACTCTTTGTTGCATTCGCCGTAACACCTTCATTACTTAACTGACTTCCGAGGTAATTGATCACGCAGTCACAGTAATACAATGTGGATGCAATGAGATCCAGCGCAAGTCTTTTTTTGTTACCATAATATGCAGCCGGATAGTTCGTATTCCCTATATTCTGGTTTTTATTGAGTGCAATGAAGATCTTCTTTACAGAGATACTATGGCTGCTAAGCTTGGTCGAATCCTTATAGATTTCAACAGTAAAATCTCTGGCCAGTTCATAAGAATTAATCTTGAACGGGAATGCAACGCACATTACTCCATTACCGATATCAACAGTTTCCATTGAGTCATCATAATCGATAGTATATGAACTCGAAGAATCACCGGTGTTCGGATTATAACTCCTGAACCCGTTAAGCTTTACACTGTAGCCATCCAGAGGGTCTTCGTCATCTACGACAGGGATCATGCACTTGATGCCGACAGAGCCTTCATCAAGGAACACTATATAACCTGCTACTGAAGCCTCATATGCAGCATAAAGGAACATATGGTCATCGATGGGGGCTTTATCCGGATCGCTGCTGTCAGCAAACTTGAAAGGTTCATCTGCAAGATTGGGATCAACATGCCATTCATCGATAAAGTTGAAATACTTCAAAGAAGCAGATGAAGAAGCCTGACCTGGAGCACCGGGATCGTCAATGAGGCCATCAGGAACTGCTTCGATAATGATAGGTTCACCTGTATTCGGATCACACCATGCCTCAGTTGTAGACAGCATCAGGTGGATATGAACTGTAGGAACCTGATATACCTCGCCGACTAAAGGACGGTATTCGATCTGGAACAACGCCTGAGGATTGCCGGCATATTCAGGCCATGTGCTTCTGTCTGCAAAGAAGAGCTCTGCATATTCATCGGGGTCTCCGCCTTGAGGAACACCATTGTCGATAAAACCGTCTGTGATCTCGGGATCCTTCTCAACTGTTACACCGATCCTCTTGGCAATAGTTGTATTATCGTCCTCGTAGTACAGTTCAAGCGGTCCGCTTATGTGAACCCTCTTGTTGATATACAGATTGCAGGCATTGTTTCTGCCGTTGGTATTGCCGATGATCAGTGGGGAACCCTCAATATAAAGATTGCATGTCGCTCTGTTCCAGAAGTCGATACCGGCTCCGTGATAACCTGTGCCATGGCAATTAGTGATCGCTGCATATTCGCTCATATACATTGTTCCGCGGTTTCCGACCTGAACTCCGGCACCGTTACCCTGCTTCTCCGTTCCCTGGGTACATGTGCACTCGCATTCGGTAACGAGAGAATGTCCTTTCATCCGGAAAATACCATTAAAGATATTAACTCCGCCGCCTCCGCTGGTAACACTGGTTGAACATCTGTAGATAACACCGTCATTCATCGTAAAAGTGCTTGATGATGTTGCACTCTCAGGGATATTGACAGCTCCTCCGTTGCTTGTAGCGGCAAAGCCTTCGATAACGCCGCCGTTCATTGTGAATGAACCGTTTACAATACGGATAGCCGTGTGACTGCTTGAAACGTTGCCCGGATAGGAGACGATCCTTCCTCCGACGGGACTGCCGTTGCTGAAAAGATCATCAACATCAGATACAGCATCGTAATCAAATGAAGAGTCAGACAGTTCAAATGATCCGCCGTCGATAACGATGAGATTTTTCGACTCGGTTCCTGTATAGTTGTCGATAATGTAGTTGCCGTTAAGATCGATACAGAGTTCTGCTGATATCGTGTAGTATGTATCGAGTGTTATATCTCCTCTAAGCTTGTATTTGCCGCTTACGGGGAAATCATTAACTCTTGTCTCAGCTCCCTGATCATCAGTAATGACATATTCACCGCCAATGTACTCAAGCCAGCTGAAGCCTGCAGGCAAGCCAACAATGATCGATCTTGAAGGTTCTTCCTGCTGATCAGGCTCTGAGTAAGTCTCAGGCTCTTGAACGACAGGTTCTTCTTCGCTTGTTTCAGCCGGAATCTCCGCAGGTTCCTCTGCGGGACTCTCTTCTGAAATCTCAGCAACTGTCTCAGTTGAAATATCTTCCTGGTCCTCTTCAGCCATAACGGAAGAAGAAAAAATGGAAAAGACCATAGAGAATGCCAACGCAAATGACATAACTCTTGTTGATTTCTTCATATCAAAAACACCTTCCATCCTTATTGTGCGCCACAGAAATATAGTTACGCATAATTATTCATTTTCACATACAGCGTAAATTTTAACATATTATTTACATAATACCAAAAGAAAATAATAATTAAGCGTAAAAATCAGCCAAACAGCACAAAATACCGATATTCATAAGTATCGATACTTTGCAGATTGTTCAATATAAATATATGGATCAGCTCATCATGTAAGAGAACACAAGATATGCCGTCTTCAGAGCATCGTGTCTAATCTTCTCATCTTCGATCGAGAAGATATCATCGGCAATGACCTGAACATCGTGGAGACCTTCAAGGCCCACTATCTCTTTATTCTCGGTATCAAGGTACTTCCTGCGTATTCTCTTGTCAACGTCGCCGTTGTTGGCAATTACTATATCTATCGTGCGTCCTTCCAGATATGAATTGAGCACATCAAGATGATCCTGGACACTGTATCCGTCAGTCTCACCGGGCTGGGATACAAGATTGGACACGTACATAATGGGAGCCTTCGCTTTCGAGAGAGCCTTTACGACCTCCGTCGACAGGAGGTGCGGCAGAATACTCGTATAAAGGCTTCCGGGACTGAATATGATCAGGTCTGCAGCCTTAATGCTGTCTATGATCTCATGACTGATCTTGACATCATGGTCGTAGTGAAGGCGCGTGATGCTGCTGATGTTCTGGCTGACACACTCCTCGCCGTAGAATTCGTCGAGACCGTCCTCACCTACACCGACAAGCTCGACCTTGTCCTCCGTGAGCGGGAGAACGGTACCCTTGACGCGAAGGATCTTAGCCATATATTTCGTTGCCTCTGTAAGGCTTCCCTTTGTATCTATCAGGGCTGCGAGCATTATGTTGCGCACGGGGTGATTGTGAAGCGTTCCCTCCTTGGAGAATCTGTAACGGAGAAGATCCACAAAGTCCTGATCAACGTTTGCCATTGACAGCAATACCTTTCCGATATCGCCTACAGCAGGGATATCAAGTTCTTCTTTGAGCACGCCCGTACTGCTGCCGTTATCGCTTACTGCAATGATCGTCGTAACGTCCAGGGGGAAAAGCTTTAAACCTGACAACAGATTGGATATTCCTGTACCGCCTCCGAAAACAACTACTCTCTTCATCAAAAAACCTCTCAAATTCTTAATTACCGTTCGGATTCACACATACGCCTGAAGCGTTGAATGTGTAACTCTTATTGCCGATCTGACGCGTTGCGGATGCCACCATTACACCGGAAGAATCAAGATAATACCACTTTCCGCCGTCATTGAGCCATCCTGTCAGCATTGCACCGGATGATTTAAGATAATACCATTTTCCTGATACTTTCTGCCACCCTGTCTGCATAACTCCTGAAGCATCAAAGTAGAACCACTGGCCGGAGATCTTCTTCCAGCCCTTCTGCATGGCACCGCTCGCATCGAAATAATACCATTTGCTTTCTATCTGCTGCCATCCTGTCTGCATGGCGCCGGCACCGTCAAAGTAATACCAGGCCTTGCCAATCTTCTGCCAGCCTGTCACCTTATTGCTTGATGCATCATAGTAATACCATTTGCCGTCTTCCTTCACCCATTCGGATACGGGAAGCGCCTGGTTGATCTTGAAAGTAACAGTCTTGGAACCTGAGTAATTCCCCTTGCCGGTGATCTTAACCAAAGCGGTTCCGACTGCAGTATTTGACGAATATTCAACCGTATAATCAGTACCTTCCGTAAGAGTGATCGTTCCATATCTCAATACGACAGACGGAGTAATGGCGGAACCTGTATATGTCTGGTCTGCGATCGGATCTATTGTAAGCGTGGAGATATTGCGTCTTGCGATATTGAACGTTGCAGTCGCCGCTCCGTTGAAATTACCCATTCCCGTTATGGTCACAGAACCCGTACCATAATTGATATTGTCCTCGTATGACAAAGTGTAATCCACGCCTTCGGTCAGAGCCTTTCCGTTATAACTCAGGTTCATGGAAGGCGTTAAAGGCGACCCGGTGTAGGTCTGCGTGGAGATATATGGGGATTCCGCTACTGCATAGTAGATATGTCTTGCCGAGACATTGAAAGTGAACGACTTGGATGATCCTGCATACTGACCGAGTCCTGTTATAAGACCGTTTGCTCTTCCGACATTGATGTTGTTTGTAGCCGACACCTCATAATCCGTACCGCGGACAAGTTCTGTGCCTCCGAGTGTGACTACAAGTTCTTCAGGAATCACGGGACTTCCCGTATAAGCGGCATATGTTCCCGAGATCGTAATATCATTAAAAGAAGGTGCCGGAACTGTCAATGTGTAAGACTTTGTATATGTCGTACCTTTATAAGCTATCGTACAGGTAATGTCTGCCGAACCTCCGCCTACAGCTACGGTCTTGTTATCCTGTATCTTGACTACGGATGTATTTGATGATGTAAAACTGCATGTATATTCTGTCTTTGGGATAAGAACACCATAATAGTCTATACCACTATCGCCTGACACCATCAGGAAAGCATTGGGCAAAGGCTCTGAATATCCCAGGTTCAGTGTTCTGTTCCTGAAATAATATCTGTCTGTTGCACCTATCGTGTAATAAAGCGAGGCATTCCCGTAATCAATCGTTCTGGTGACTCCCGAAGAATCGACAGCTGCGGTAGCTGCTGCTCCGCTGTTCGAATAGCCGAATTCCTGTGCCCAGTAATGATTACCGTTATAGTAAACATGAGCGATGCCTATAGCGCTGTAATTACCGAGCATCGTTCTTCTGTGACCCTGTCCGCTATAGTTTGACGTAGTCTCCTGCCATCCTTCGAAAGCAGACGCCGCATCAGTTCTCACTGTACCACGTGCAAGATTCTCACTTTTTGTATATGTGCCGTTATACCCGTCAGCACTTGCCCATATCTGGAAAGACCTGCCGTCAGGCTTGTAGTGTCCTTTTCTGAAGATATATTCTACCGCTCTCTGCATGGCGATCTGCTCAAGGTTGTAATCGTATGTTAGAGCAGACAGAGATCCCGTATAGACCTTTGCAGAATCATCGCTGTTCCAGTACCAGGCATCACCGCCCGTCCTCCACTCATTGATCATGCTGAGCATGCTTCTGGCATCAGTCTGACGGAATTCAACGTCGACTGAGAAAGTATTGGATGAAGCCGATACCGGCAGGATAAAACAGGAACTTAAAACAAATACGGATAATAAAACAGAAGTGATCTTCTTTGTGCAGGACAACATATAACAGCCTCCCCTGACTTTGTTAAAAACAGTTTAGCATTTATTCAGGTAAGTATCAAACGGCCGCAGATACTGTAAATCCATATCTGCGGCCGTTTATTTGCTTAATCACGCGAATAATGCGTTTGTATGTCACCCGACTATCGGCAGATCGTGAGGATCTGTTCCGATATACTTTCCGTCAGGTCCGAATACCATGCCGTAAACGATGCCGTTGATCACCATCTTGCCGT
>Ga0247611_10002568_pt1 | contig 28889 bp, 40 predicted proteins | sample 177DNAGHGhighgp2_FD_192422 | JGI IMG/M metagenome (GOLD analysis project Ga0247611, IMG submission 192422) | Sheep rumen microbial communities from Palmerston North, Manawatu-Wanganui, New Zealand - 1770 DNA GHGhigh gp2 | ecosystem: Host-associated > Mammals > Digestive system > Stomach > Rumen... | reverse complement strand
GATCCAAGAGATCATAGACGAGTTAAGAACTTTGAAAGGACCAACAGAAATGGTTTGGGCAAATCCATAACAAAGGACAATTTCTATGGCATACGATATACCTAAAGATCAACCACTTCCAAATACTAAAACAGTAATCAGACAAGTAGACTGTCAGTACTCCTTCGGAGACGAAGCAGCGACTTTCGTAATCAAGTTAGCTGGTAGCACCCCACACGTAGTAGCGACAGCGGGCAACTACCGAAAGGGCAAGCGCGTCTTGTGGTCTGACTTCAAGAACAAATTCGACGAACTTTCTGGACTGACGCTAAGCGGTCTTGCATCGTCTGGCAAGGTGATTTCCTCGACGAGTACCACGAAGCAAGGTAGCGCCCAAGCGACAATCACCTTCCAGATACCATACAAAGACAAATTGAGTCTTAGCGAAGGCAGTGCTGACAATCCAGAAGAGAACAAGATCGTAACTTGGTCTGAGAAAAGTACTACACACGAATTCCCATTGGGCGTCTATGCAGGCGATGGAGAATCTGCATCTACTATCAATGCGGGAGAACTTGAAGCGTGGAAGAACATGAAGACTACAGACATTACCAAGTACAAGAACTTCCAATACGAACTCTCTGGAAAGACTCTCACACTTGGTGGATCGACTATGGAACTTGCAAAGAAGTTGTACAAAGGCATTGAAGCAGTAGAACGTGGATATCCAGAGGTAATACGCACTACGAGGTACTTAAACTACAGGTCTGGACTATCAAGCGTCCGCGAAGATCTTATAAGCCAAATCGACGAGAAACCAAATCTATACCACATCGACGCAACGCCTTCCGCTGTATGGCATCCGCTGTTCGACAAATTCTCTTGGTTGAAGACGGCATACGATGTTGAGATAGAACCAACTGAATACGATAGGTACTGGAATATGACTGTCACTGAAGCATGGCAGGGTATAGACATAGACGAGCGCGGACCTTGGGACGAGAATCTGTACGGTGATGGCGATAACAGATGGAAGTTCGCTACAGAAGAAGGCGGGGGCGACCAACCTTCGCCCGACTTCCCGCCACTACCAGACGAAGACGACCCAGACTATGAGGAAAAGATTATGACTACATGGATTCAATACACGAACAACAGCGTAGAAGGCATAGATGCTGAAGGAACTTGGAACGGAAGCGCCATCGCTGAAGATAAAGTTTCCACTATACTTCAGATCGATCTTGGACAGGCAGTTACTGGAATCGCTTCTAACGCGTTCTACGGATACCCGAACTTAAGGACCGTATACGTGCCAACATCTGTGGCAACTATCGCAGAGAACGCGTTTCTAAGCGGGCCAGTCGGCGTTTCTTTCATCGACCGCACGCTAGATGAGATCTCTGCTATGACGAACTACCCATGGGGCATCGATCCTGAGCATATAGAAATCTACGAATAGACATGGACAGACTTACCGAACAGAAAGCAGGGAACAAAGCGACAGCGAAGTGGGCGAACGAAGTAGTCGCTGAACTTCGCCGTCTGAGCATCATTCCCGGAAATGGAATAAGAAAGACAGTGACTTCAAATGGCACTGTAATCGACTTGGACATTCCTCAGCAGACAGCAAGTGCCAAGAGCACTCCGCTACAGGACGCTGTGTACTTTGCTGTAGCAGTAGGCAATTCAGAAGACGATGGATCTTTCAAAGCAGATCTGTACACTTCAAAGTCTGGAGAAGTAGTAGCGCGCAACGTGACTGTCTTTCTTCCAGACCTTACTCACTTCACGCGGATACAGAAAGGAACCGAACTGCTTGTCCATAGGATAAGCGTGACTCTTCTTGCGGGAGACGATGGGGAGACTTGATATGTGGTTGGAGATCAATAGTCATATAGACAGCTACTACGGCTACTACCATGGGCTTGGATCTGATGCCGGACTCTATGCTTTCAACAATGGTTCGGAGGACACAGACAATTGGATAATCGCTCCTTCTTTCGATACGTGGCTATACACAGACAACTACGGCGAATTCAAGGTAGAACCATACACTTACAATGGAGAACCGGTCTTCAGAAACGAAAACAAGTCGCACTTCATCTTCAAGTCTGTCTACAATAACCAATGGGTTATGTTCGAAAGACTTCAAGAACCAATCTCGTACTACGCGCTTGATCTGTCTACGTTCTTAGGAGACGGATGGTACCAACTTGACAACGCGCCTTCTTTCACAAAAGACAATTTAAGCGTGACGATAAGAGCAACGCCAAAAGGCGTCTATACTGAAGATGCTCCAAATATATCTGTGATAAACCGCTTTGAGTGCTTCAAGTACGATGACGATAGCGGACAGCAGTGGTACGACTATCCGCTTGGACTTTACAAAAATCAAGATGGCGAGTGCCGAGTGCTTGGAACGCCAATATGGATAACGAGATCGCCTGAAAGATCTATGACGCGGAAAGAAGTATGGGCGCTTTCTGGCGAGGGAGACACTAAGGTTTATGGCGTTGGATCTATGAATTTGGCTTATGACAACGATCTAAGCGCTTGGGTGATTGGCACAAAAGATAGCGGTAGATGGTACGTTGGAAACAGTAAACCGAAACTTGATTCTACTATCCATTATGACTGCTTCGAAATGGTAGACGGACAGAAGCAACCGGTTGTGTCTTCATACGTCGATATTAAGTTCTACAGAGCAGGCGCAAGCAACGAGAAGACAGGCGCGTATTTCGGAGAAGTATCACAATGGTACTAAGCAGTCTAGCTGGAATCGTCTCATACATCGATTCTCCACCGTCTAACAAATGGAACGAGTGGATGCTGCTTTCTGCTGTGCAGCGCGAGATAGACATGCGCTACGCGGTAGTACCTACAAGACACGTTAGCAGCTTCATAGACTTAGCGGGCATCAAGAGTCAGACAGTGCAAGACGCGCTTGAGTGCATTCAGAAAGAAATGTACGAGTTAGCGCCGTACTTTCTGAATCTAAGCACAGACTACAGCCAAATAGAGTTCTACGGATTTCCGCAGTACTACTCCAAGCGCACTCTGAATTCAGACGAGCAGCATACTATTGAGCGACTGATTGTAGAAGGTTCTGTTCCAAATGAGTCAGGAAATGGAAGTTTCAACACAGTCAGCGCTTACAATACCTTCTTGAAGAACGTCTGCTTTTGGTTGGAGAAGTACCGCTACAGAAACGCTTGTCCATACACTTTCACGCTGTCTACTTTCACAAGAGACTGGGAATTTCTCCAAGAAGACAACCAACTGTGCATCGACCAGACGGATACTTCTCCAGACAACCGCACTTGGGACATTTGGCAGATGGAGAATGGGAATACTGGCGATCTGCGAAGAAAGCAGTGGGATAAAGACGTTGGTATTTCAGCAGACAACAATGGGGAGAAGTACAGCGGCATTCAGGTTGAAGTCTTCCAGTGGTTTAGAACGCGAAATCTAAACAATCCGGATCGCGGCGAAGAGTACAATGGATATCCCGCATCAGACAGCGTAGTCAACGCAGATGGAATGCCGTATGGAAAGGAACCACCTTGGACACGGATCGACCCGTCAGAACTGACTGCTGCATGGAGTCAGTACGATTGGGAACTTGACGATCCTTCAGTGACGCCACGCCACATACCATACGATCTTTCAGACTGGGTATGCAAGACAAGACTCTCTACTGTAGAAACTGGACAATGGGAAGCGCTTGAAAAAGGATGGGAATCAGGATTGAGCGCGCAGTGGGCAGCTGCACTTTCAGCTGGATGGGATAAGGTAATGACTTCTCAGCAGCAGTCTCAGTGGGGTACTGTCTATCTTTCATGCTTCCCAGTCACGGGACTTACTGGAAAGATCGTTGGCATACCCGTGCTTTCAGCAACGCCTGAAGCGTCACGAGACTTCTTCCCAGATACCGGACACTCGATGAGCTACAGTCTTAACATAGAACACTACTCCGAAATCTACGAATCATGGAACCCAAATCCATGGGACGATAATAGAAAGATAGACACGAAGCAGCATGAGATTCTCCACATCACGATGCACAAGGAGCATATGCCCTTTGAAGTGACTATGGAGAATCCGACAGCATACGAAGCAGACGGATATGTTGTCTTCTATCCACCGAATCTAGCACACCAGTTAAATCCGCACGTCTTGACAGAAAGAACGATAGACGAGACGCATAAATTTAGACAGAACTCACCCGCTGTGCCAATATGGGAAAGAGACTTGCTTGTCGAAGAGGTCGTCCACTACACGGCGAAGACTGGAATAAGCTCCTACAATACTGCTTCCTACAGAGTCAACACGCCAACTGCCTACCAGACAGAGGATATCCACAATTACGATTTCGAGTGGCGCGACGATGTAGACAAAAGAAGAGACGTAGGAACTCAGAAGCGGTGGAACTTGAAGCATGACGATTCCTTCTTAGTAAACGAGTGGGATCTTTCAAGCGGCGTTCCATACATAGAAACCGCATACTACGAGAACGTGCCGTACTACTCTGACACCTTTGGTCTGTATCAAGCAAGCGAAGGACAAGACGAAGGCACTTCCATGAAGCTATTGCCAATCAAGTCTTTCGATCCATACTCACACGAAACGATATGGTCCCACTTGTCAAGCGATACTCCGCCGATAGACTTCGACATGGATTCTATAGCAGCAAAAGAACTTGAAGGACCGTACTATCCTGGAATAGACAACACAGTTTCTTTCCATCAGGTTTCAGATATGCGTATCTACACCTTCTTCGACTTCTCCAAATCCTTCAATCTGAACAAGGAATTGGAATAAGAAGACGCGCTTTTAGGCGATAATTAGCGCGAACCACTTAGGCGGATTTTTTGACACTATGATTAATATCTTTGAAACCTCTTTTGAAGCAAGAGAAAGACGCTTCCAAATCGAGAAACTATATCACGGCGAGACAGTCGATCTTGTTGGCGTAGTAACCACCAACGGAGTCCCACAGAACATAATGGGATATGCTGTCTCTGGCGTATTCCAACCAACTTCAGCGCAAGGTTCTGACGACTTCTACGATCTTAGCGCAGACATTGTAGACAACAAAGTAGTCGTGCATTGGGACAAGGGCAAAGACTTCGGCGAGAACTCCTATATGGTTTGGGCGCTTCTTACTGATGGCGACAACGCTTCTTATCCAATCGTGTGGCGCTTAGACATGGCATATTCTCCGAACTTCCCATTGTCTGCACTTGCTCCAATACCAAAGACGATAGACTTCTCGAAATACGATCTATTGAACGCTCCTTGGCTAGAACTCAGCGCGTTCGATGAGTTTGTAGACGGACTTAGCAACGAGTATCTACCTTTAAGTGGCGGTGTAGTAAGTGGCGACTTCGAAGTGAAAGACTTCTTGAAGGGAGCAAACAGAAGCTTAGTAATTGGAAAGAACAACGTACAGCAGTATTCAGATAGAGGCGTGGCGCTTGGAACGAACCTTTCGACCAATGTTGCTGCTGTAGCTATCGGAGACAACACGAGAGCTGGAAACAGCAGCATAGCGATAGGACAAAGCTCAGAAGCAGCCGATGGATCTGGAATCGTTATTGGAAACAACTCCAAGACCTACAGTAACAGCATCGCTATCGGAGCGCAGACTTCAGCTAACTACAGCCAGTCAATTGCTATAGGAAACGAAGCATCGACTACAAAGATATACGAAGTGCGCTTGGGTGGTCCATATCAGTCACAGTACGGACAGCCATCGCTATACGTCCACGACATACCGATTCTTTCAGGCTCAGACCACAGAATACCGAAGGATCGCTTGCCGTACTTAAGCGAGTACGCAACGAAAGAAGAAATTCCAGAAGTTCCTACGGACCTAAGCGCGTTTACCAATTCTCCCGGATACTTGACAGCGCATCAGTCGCTTGAAGACTACTACACGAAGCAAGAAGCAGACGGCAAATTCCTCACAGCACATCAAGACTTGACGGACTACGCAACGAAAGAATTTGTCCAAAGCGAGATAAGCGACTTCGTCACAGAAGACGCTTTGACTGGACTTGCTACGAAAGAAGAACTGACTGCTTGCCTGAGTTCTGTGGAATTCAGCGAGATAGAAGATCTTCCATCAGAAGTAAGCAGTATCTCTCTTAGCGAAATGGCTGCGAAGATCCAAGAAATTCTAAACGCGCTGAAAAGAGTTCAACCAGAACCTCCAACGCCACCAGATCCAACGAAGACTCGCGTTGTCTACATAGACGATACAACTGCTGAATTAGATTTGGTTGGAGGCGTCGATGCTTCTTCTATTCCGAACATCTCAAACGTCAAAGATGTAGAAATTGGAACTGCTGTAACGAGTATTTATACTGGAGCATTTGAAGGATCAGCGTTGACTTCGCTTGTGATTCCAGAAACTGTTACTTACTGTGCAATGGCGGCATTTAGTGGCTGTCCAAGTCTTACTTCAATCGAAATACTATCTGGACACAATCTAGGTTTCAACTCTAGTTGTTTTCTTGGATGCTCTGCAACCGTGACGTTTGATGGAAGGACAAAAGCAGAAGTTTCATCAGCCGGCAACTATCCTTGGGGAATACCAACAGGTCAAGGAAGAATCATCTGCACCGATGGCACACTATAATTTTGAGGAAATCACTTTATGACAAACTACATTTCAACTCCATTATCTACGCTTAACGCCGATCTGAACGCGATTCAGACAACGCTTTCAAGCAAGGCAGACAAGAGCGAGATTCCCGAAGTTCCAGAGGATCTAAGTTCCTTCACGAACTCACCGGGGTATGCTACTTCTGCTTACGTCCAAGAATATGTTGACGAGCACGGTGGCGCAAGTGGCGACTACCTTCCATTGAGTGGTGGAACCCTTAGCGGCAGAATCTACTTGAAGGCTTCACAATCGCAAGTCGTTGGTTCGAACGCCGTCCTGACTGATTCTGAGTCTGATACAATCAATGTAGGTTCTTGGGATGAATCTGTCGAACTGACTGCCAACGTCACATTGAGCGTAATGAACGCCGGACAAGACTTCATCGATATGATTTCTAACGATGAAGAATACACCGGCGACGAACTTACAAGCTATACAGTCAATGCAAGAATCCAATTCGTTGGTCCTAACGGATTCACCAAAACACTTGAAAGTTCTGGAACAATCGGTTTTGGATACTCCTATGTATCAGACAATTCGATTCTCTTTTACGATTCACTCGACGCTGATCTAGGTCATGAAGACGAATCCGCGCTTGTTTTCAACGAACTAGTCTTTAACATGGGACGAAGCGGATCAGAAGCGAGTTTCGTCTTACGCTTTACTGTTGACGGCGGCGACCCATATGATTTTCCCCAAGTTAATTTCAATTATTCTGACATATGGACAGTTGAAGAGATACGTGAAGAGGTAGAGACAATCGAGCCATTCGTTATTTCAAGCGAACTGCCAGAAGTATCTGCTTTCGCTACAAAAGCAGAACTCAACACGAAAGCAAACGAATCTGATCTGACAGCGCTGGCGCACGACGTTGAAGACAACTACTGCACTAATCAATACGCCAGTGAGACATTTGCTACGAAGGACGAACTTACTGCTTACGCTACTAAGACTTACGTCCAAGAATACGTTGCAGAACACGGTGGAGGTGGAGGCGGTGGAGGTGACTACCTACCATTAAGTGGTGGAAATCTCTCAGGCAGAATCTACTTAAAGACTACTACCGGTGAACAGACGATAGACACTTCGATGGTCGTTGGTTATTATTCAGACGAAGATTGCAACGCGGAGATTTCAGTATACGCAAGTGAAGAATATCTTAGAAGTGGTGGGGGCAGCGCAGGTGCTTCCGTTAACTGTTCTGTAAAAGTATACGATAAGACGGATGATGTTAGCAGTGACGTCTCAATAGCATTGAGTCCAGATTGGAGTGAAAATCCAGACACTGAAGAAGAGGAATATTACGGAACGTGGCAAGTATCCATCGGCGACGGCGAGGAAGAGGACGCTTGGAATATAACAGTTACCGCATCTCCAACGGCAGACGATGGCGCTCTAATTGCTAGTATCGATTGGCAAAGTAGCGGAGGAATTGGCGCCAGCGCGACAAGCGTACCTCTCTCCAATCCAACTGCCGATACTACAGTCGAAACTACTACGCCTTTCGTCACTTCAGCAGACGTGGACGCAGTGCTTGGCGACATAAACTCAATCCTCGACTCAATCAATGGAGAAATAATCTAATGGGAACTACAGCAGAAAAACTACAGAACATTATTGACAGCAAAGCAGCCATCAGCGCAGCTATCGAAGCGAAGGGCGGCACTGTACCAACAGAACTTAGCGGGTATGGACCGGCAATCGAAGCACTGCCAAGCGGAGGATCTTCTGATTTAGCAGCAAAAATCGTAGACAGATCTGTGACAGCTGTTACTGCTGCTGACTTGAGTGGTGTGAGGATCATCGGAAATTATGCGTTTGACAGCTGTTCAAATCTGACGTCTGTTACGATTCCGGATAGCGTGAGGAACATCGGGAGCCGTGCGTTTTACGGTTGTTCCAGGCTGACGTCGGTCACGATTCCAGCCGGTGTGACGAACATAGGAAGCGGCGCGTTTCAGAATTGTTCCGGGCTGAAATCGGTCACAATTCCAGATAATGTGACAAACATTGGTGGCTCTGCTTTTCGTGATTGTTCAGGACTAACGTCTGTCACGCTACCGGACAGTCTGACGAACATCGAGGGTAATATGTTTCAGAATTGTTCAGGTCTATCTTCGCTCACTATTCCTGACAGTGTGGTGAGAATCGGTACCTATGTGTTTCAAGGTTGTTCCAGTCTAACGTCAATCACGATTCCGGACGGCGTGACGGAAATCATGGATGGTGCGTTTCAAGGTTGTTCCAGTCTAGTGTCTATCACAATTCCAGACGGTGTAAGGAACATCGGATGGAGTATGTTTCAAAATTGCTCCGCCTTGACATCAATCACAATCGGGAGCGGCGTGAGTAACATTGCGATAGGTGCGTTCGGCAATTGTTCCAACTGTCTCATCTATGACTTCTCAAATCACACGTTAGTTCCAACTCTTGCTGGTGTAGCCGCTTTCCAAAACACCAACGCCAACAAGAAGATCATCGTTCCGGACGATCTCTACGACTCTTGGAAAGCAGCAAACAACTGGAACTCAACTACAAACGGCATAGTCAACGCGATAACGAAAGCAAGCGAAGCATAGAAAGGTGGCATAAGCCAAAATGATCTCACCTAAGATAGAAGAACAAGAGAAGCTGATGATTGACCGGATTGAGAAGTCCGAGTTAGACGTTGACGATAAGACGCAGCTCATCGAGCAGCTCAAGTGCTCCAAAGAAGCTTGCAATGGTATGACTCCTGAGCAGAAGATCCAATCGCTTTCCGAAAATGGCTTCGCTATGAGCGTCATACTTGCAAAGATAATGATGATGATTAAGGAGCACAAGCCAATGACTTGGAAAGAAGTTATCGTCAAAGTGATAGACTCTTGGAAGTTCGTGATTATCGTAGGCATGGCTACTTTCCTCTTGTACTTCCATCCAGAAATAGCAAATCTCCTAACTTCATTTGCTCATTGATATGGTACAGACACTCATCAGCGTAGCGCCAAAAGTCGCGCCAATCGTCTACAAGTTCGCAAAGCGTGCTATTGAGAAAGACGCAAGTTCCTACTACGGGCTTGTCTATGGCGTTGACTACGGCGTCTTCAAGACTGACCGATTCAAAGCATTTGACTACGAAGACGATCTTTTCATTGTAGAGAAGGTAGACGAAGAGCGCAGCCATTGGTGGATTAAAGCGTTCGAACCAGAGAAGAAGTATTGGAACGGAACTAGCTGTCTGCCGAATGGAGGAACGAAGACATTGGACGCTCTTATGCGCGCCTCGTTGTGGCACGACTGCGGATACTCAAAGTATGAAGCAATCAGCAAAGCGACAGGCATCCCTGCTGAAAAGATACGCGCGTTCTTTGACGATGGCTTCAAGATCTTGTCGGACGGATATGGTGCCAACAAGACAGCATCCAACACTGTATACCAAATTCTTAGACTCGGAGGAGGAGTATTCCACAAACTTATGAAATACTTAACCGCTATAACTCTCGCAAGCATTCTTCTAACCGGTTGCTACACCGTCCAAACTGAAATGGAAGGACCACCTCCGGACATAGAGTGGACGGGTCCGTTCTTCATAGGAGAAACCAATGAATAAAGTCGAGAAAGAAGTCAATCGTCTAAAAGCGCGTCTGGCGCGTTGGATACTAAAAGTCGTGTATCGCATCAGTACTTATGACGGAAGCGATTCTAAGCCATCTGGAAGCGATTCTACGGTGGTTCCAGAACCTGAGACGAAACCTGAAACGAATGAAGTACAGCAAGAAGCGCTTAAGATCGTCAGTTTTGGCAGTCCAAACTGCTCAAAAGCGACTGAAGATCCAAACGCGCAGATCAAAGACTTGAAGATCGACAAGAACGGACTGTCTTATAGATGGGCTAAAGGTGGATGCGAAAACCTTGGAGCAACTTCCAAGTCTGACTACAACCACACGCTTGCTGTCGCTGGCTATGGAGACGGCAAGACTTTCAAAGCCGCAAAATTCGACTGGATTTCCACTTCAAGAACTTCTCGTTCCTTTGAGAACATACACGAGCACTACAATGGTTTCGATCCTGACGCTTTCTTTTCTGCGAAGCACAGATGCTTCTTCATAATGAGCAAAGATGGAAAGAGAAGGACCAACATACTCACAGATTGAGCGCGTCTTCCGTAAGTGCGTCTTTGACTGCAACTCATGGGGAATACCTATCTCGACGAAGATTAAGCCAACCGTAAACCGCGTCTCAAGGAAAGACTGCTATGCGGTGACTACTTTGCTTGACAGTGGCTGGTTCCAAATCTGCGTCTCCGATCTGATATGGGAAGAGTACTCCGTTCCAAGCGAAGCGCTGCGGAATATCTTGTTCCACGAACTGTGCCACACGATAGAAGGTTGCTTCAACCACGGCAAGCAGTGGAAGTTCTGGGTCAAGAAGTTAAACGCCGAACATCACTGTCGGATCAATCCGTACCCATACAGCCAAAGAAAGACCGACTTATTCTAGACGGTCATAGAAGTGTCATAACGCTGAGATCATTTTTAACAAATTTCTCGCCATGCGGTCGTCAAACTATGCACAAAACGCTTGAAAAAGTTGTTAAAATTTGCTAGAAGCGCCTTCTACGAAACCCCCAACCACAACTTAGAATTTGGCGAATTTGTGGGATGTTCATAAAGAATAGAATAAAAGCGCGCTCTGAGTTGCAGAAACGCGCTTTCTCATTATTCGCTGTCATAGAAGTTGTCATAGAGAATCAAGATCAGAAACGGTGTTCTCCTTTGGCAGCACAGCAAAGAACCGCTCCGCTTCTTCTTTCGTTGCAAGTCCTCTGTAGTGCTTCATCGCTATGCCTTCGCTGTGTCCCATGATTGATGCCGTCTCAGCGCTGTTGTTAGTCAGCGCGTAGCGGTAAGTCGCGGCGCTGTGTCTCAAGCAGTCGCCTGTCTTCTTGACTCCCGCTTTCTTGAAGATCGCGCACAAAGCGTAGTTGAGACACTCAAGCGACTTGTAGTGGATCGGTTTCCCTTCATCGTAGTACTTCTTCAACCACGCCATCAGCGTTGGTTCGATCTTGAAGCGGCGTTCCTTGAAGGAATGCGTCTTCGTAATGTCAGCACTGATGTAGATGTAGCCCGTCTCAAGATTGATATGCTTCTCGTCCATTCGGAACGCTTCGCTTGGACGAAGACCACCGAACAGACCAAGCGCCAAGAAGAGAATAGCGTCACGATTGCCCTTCTGTTCGGCAGCGCGCATAAGTCTTGCGGTATCTTCTGCGCTTAGAAACTCTCTGTTAGGCGCTTTGACGTTGCGCGGCGGTTCGATGAGATGGCACGGGTTCTTTGAGCAGTAACCGTACTTCTCGCATTCGACGAAGAACTTGGACAAAGCACGGTGAGCGTTCAGCCAGTTTGGTGGTTGCTTATCGTAGATCGTCAGATAGTCAATCATCGTCTTCTGTTTGATGGACGCTACCTTCGCCTTGCCGTACTTCGTTGAGAAAGCGCCTAGAAAGCGCTTGTAGTTGCGTAGCGTCCCGTATGTGACGCGCGCTTCGCATTTCTTCAGGTATTCGCTTACAGCGTCTTCTACGGTCACTACGCCTTCGAACGCATTGTCCAAATAGTATCGCGCAAGGTCGCAGAACGAAACGGACACAGACGCCTTCTTCAGCAGATGGAGAGCGTTGGAAGCATCGTTCAGTTGCTTTGCTGACAGTTCATCGCGGTCGTCTCGTTCAAGTTCGACAGACAGAACGAATTGACGCCCTTCCTCTTCGCTTTTGACTCGCTTCTGATATTGATGCCCGTTGACAGACACGCACGCCTTTAGACGCCCTTTAGCGTCCTGTAGAAGCGATCCTCTTTCGCCTATCGTTGCGATCTTCATCGTTATGCCCTCACCGTGAAGTTGACGCGCTGAAGCGATTTCAGGATTTCGATTCGGCGATCCGTTTCGCACAGATGTTCCACAAGGTTCTCCGCGCCTCTCAGATACGTGCATCCACAGATGAGTTCGAAAGCGTCTTCCGTCTTTTCGTAGACGCACCACAAAGGATGCGGTCCGTGAGCGGGAACGCGCTTGATCTGATACTTGGTTTGAACTGTGCATCCGTCCATCTTCATTGTGGTTCCTCCTTAGTGAAGCGCGATGGCGAGACAGTGCCAGATGCCTTGTAGCACGTCATACGCTTCGGACTTTGTAAGACCGGCGCGGACGTCGCTGCAACCCGTCGAATTGGGATCAGCGTAGAACACTACGTTGGTATGTCCGTATGCGAACTCGATTCCGTAGTGTCCGACCTTCTGCATGAGGCGAAGTCGAGTATTGATGGACTCGACCATCCCGTACAGGTGCTTGTTGGTAGTGCGGTTGCTCATCGGATTTTTCCTTTCGCTTTAGATCTTGTAGTCCCACTTGGCGGAAAAGACGTATCCACGGATGCGGTCGGAAATCGTGACGATCTCCTCCAACAGCGTCCTGTAGTCCTCTTCCTTCTGTTCGCGGAGTTCCTCGCGGAAGTTCCCACTGCGAAAATCTTCCGCGAGTGCCTTCGCTTCTTCAGCAGCGACGAGCAGGTCGTGCAGGTCGGCGTTCTGGTTGTGAATGTTGTCTTCGTTATGCATGGCGGTCTTTCCTTCTGGTTGTTGGTTAAGTGCAACAATAGCGTTGCGGCACCGCGATACTATAACATAACTCTTGGAATGTCAACTACTTTTTATGACAAAATTTTCAGTCGATCCCAAAGTACTTCAACGGATCCTCTCTGCACAAGCGCTTTTCCTCTTCGCTCATTTCCGAGACCATTTCGTCAGCGCAAGCAGAGTCGCCCCACGCTTCCCAATCGAAACCGTCTTTCTCCATTTCCTCCAGAATCCGCCTTTCGTCTTCTGGATCCAACACCTGAGATTGGCGTCTCATCCAGTCCCAAACTTCGTCTGGAATATCATCGTATCTGCTTGTGCTTTCGTTTTTCATTCTGTGCTCCTTGTAATAGCTTCTGATATATTACGAGATGAATCCAGATTCACTGTATGAATCTGCATTTTCCACGAAACGCCGCTCCTGGAGCGACTAAAAATTTTCTGCTGTGTGGAAGATCACCCGACCTTCAATCACACAGCAGTTACCACGTAAACAACTTAACTTGTTCGAGAATATATTACCCTGTCTGGAAAGAAAAAAGCAGCGTCCGGAATGAAAAAACACACATAGGAAACCGGACGCTGCGAACAATATGAGTTACTATCAGATGCGGATATTATACCTCAAGCGATCTTCGCTTCTGCTCAAGAACAGCCATTATCTCCTCTGCTTTCTTCCTGTCGATCTTGTCATGGATGAAGAGAGAAAGCAGCTTCTTCTCCTTCTCGCGTAGCTTGTCTAGCTCTGCTTGGATTTCTTCTTTCGTCATATCAGACTCCCACTAGCATATAGATTTCTTTCTCTGCGATAAGCCGTTGCTTGATAGCGAAGTCATACGCTTTCTCAAGTTTCTGTTCAGCAGTCAATCCATTCTTCACAAAAGTCGGATCAGAAGTGTAGTGGCTAGCGCAGATTCTTCCTCCAGTCTTCGCGTTTATGAAGAAGACGAGCAGACGAAGAAAGCTTTGATACACGTTAAGTCTTTCGTGCTTGTCGATTATCTCGTTAGCAGCTATTGACTCTTTGTAGCGCCGTCTGTCTTCTAATGGCATCAGAGTCATTCGGTCGCATATCATCTTTGCTTGGCCAAGCGTTATCTTGTTCTGCTCCAAGAAGTCAAGAACCTTCGCGTGGTACTGCTTCAAGAATTCTGAACTGTATCCGCTATTCTCGTCAATGTCCGAATTGTCGACTTGCTTGATTTCGTCTCCGTTGTGGTCAACAACGCTTGCTGCTATATTCGGCATTGGAACCATCAGTTTCTTCTTTTCTTCTTTTGTGAAATCTCGGAAACAACCAGTCGGTTCTGAAACCACTGGCGCTTCCTGTGGAATCCATTGGTTAGCGACAAGCATCGTGACGAGTTTTGTCAGTTGCTCGACGTTTTCAGTCAGTTCTTGGATCTTCGTCCGCTTTGCTTTCGCTCGGCCTAAGCGCCGGTTGCGGTCTATCTTCATTTTGTTTTCGTTTATGAACACCGGAGTGTCTTGTTCTGTGTTGTCTGTCATTTGCTTTTTCCTTGCTATGAGTTTTAGTAAAAGTTTCTGTTGGCGTATCGTGTAGACGGAGTCTTCGTCCCAATACCTCAGCGCCTTCTTGATCTCGTTGCCATCAGCGAAGATCTTTTTCAGTTCTTCTCTGTTTAGTAAGAATCTCGTGCATGGATGCTTCTTGTTCTGCATGAAGCCACCATTGTTGAAGACAACGATGTTTCCTTTCTCTTTGAGTTCTTGGACGATTTCGCCATACTTCAAATGGACCGTCTGTTTAGATTCTGGATCGTGCTTAGCGAAGATCGTGTCTAATATGGAACGCGGAATCTCAAAAGCGAAGTTGAAATGGTCCACTTCTTTGTAGTCGCCCGTATGAAGAGCATTGAAAGCTCTGTCTACATCCGATCCGAACTTGTGCTTTGTTCCCCAGACGGAAACTGCCTTGACGATTGCTATAAAGTCGTCTACTGCTTCTTGTCTTATTTGTTCTGTATTCATTGTAGCGTAAAAGTTGTGGTTCCTGCTAAAAACGACGCTACTCGTCAAACCTCAGAACCAATGGTTTCAACTTGTGCTTTCGAATAGCACGAGAATATGTTACCGCGAAAATTCGGCCGCACATATAGATTTACATTTTTTCTGAAAAAGTTGGAAAAGACCTGTATGTCACTTGACGAATTTCTGTGTTTCCTAAAAATTCGTCAAGTGGAGAAAATTCGTCAAGTGATAACGAAAAATTCGTCAAGTGATTCCAAAAATTCGTCAAGTCTAGCATATACTCCATATATACTCCATATATACTCCATAATATATTAGCCAGACTGTCACGATTTTGAAGTTGAAGTTTGAAATTCTGAGACAGATCCAAGACAAGTCCAACAGTCGTTCTCATTTTTCCTACAGCACGTCTAGAATCGATTCCGTCCCCACAGTCGATAAAATCATCGTTCCGTCCTTGCGACAATGTTAAAAAGCGTTTCTCGCGTTTCGGCCCGTACAGACAAGAAAGCGCCTCGCAGAACTTCACCCAAAGTTACTTCACGAAGCGCCGTCAGCGTGATTGCCGTCTTGCGGTTATAACTTGACGATATGCTACTTGGAATATATTTCAATCCTCGCAGTGCTTGTCCAAGAAACCAACCGTTTCGTCGAACCACCACTTCATTTCGCGGACAAGATCGTCAAGTTCTTCCTTGTCGAGTTTCTTGTTCTTCAGATAGTCGCATTCGAAGTCGACGAACCTTTCTTGAAGTTCGGTGATCTTCGCCATAATGGATTCCGCTTCTTCAACCACAGAACTATCGTTGAAGTATTCGGCCCGGTTGTGGATTAGGAATAGTCCGTCTTCGAAGAAATGAAGATGGTTGGACAATCCACGCGCAGCATAGAACTGCTGTTCGGTTTCTTTCTTCATTGTGATTTCCTTTCGTTACTTGTATTGAGCAAAGACGAAGTCGTTTTCCACTTCTTCGAATAGCGCGTAATCGTCTTTCTTGATTGCGTCAAGGATTCCCCTTGCAAGAGAACCGTAGCGCCTTTCCATTTCCCAGTTGCCTGATCTCTTAGCAGCATAGATTTCTTGGACAATATCCGAGAAGAGCTTGCCAAGACGGTAGTTGAACGTGCTGTCCTGTTTCTGGACAACAGACAGTTTCTGCTTTTTCATTGTGTTGTGTGTTTTTGTGTGTTTTTGAGTGATGAAACAGCGTCAGTGCGGTTGAATCACATACATATATCTTACTGTCTAGGACTCGAAAAACAGGTGTTTTTTGGAAAAAACTTCATTTTTCACGAAAAGCGTGTCCAGAGTTGCGTTTTCGTTGAAACAGATATTATCAAAACAGCTGTTTTGGACCCGTTTTCTGCTCACTTTTGGCGAGAAAAATGTAAATCTATATATGCGCGCCAATTCCGGACGCAGAAACTTATAGGAAAAAACAATATGAAGTACACAGTATACAAACTCACCAATACCGCAGACAACGGCAAGTCATACATTGGACAGACCACCAACACCAAAATGCGTTGGAACAAGTGTCAGTATCGTGGCATCAGGATCAAAGCAGCAATCGAGAAGTTCGGTTGGAACAGTTTCACCCACGAAGTTCTTGCTGTAACCGAAGATTCCGACGTAGCTGACAAATTGGAAATTGGCTTTATTGCCGGTTTCAAGACTCAGAACCCGGATTTCGGCTACAACACGCAGCACGGTGGCAGCTACTCGCGCAAAGGTTACAAGCGTTCCGTCAAAGCGACTAAGAAGCAGCGCGCTACCATGCAGCGCATCCGTTGGTTCTACAATCCAGACACAAATGAGACGATAAGGATCTTGCCGGAAATGGAAGTTCCTTCTGGGTTCATTCCAGGACGTGGTTCTTGGAAGCCAACGAACCCATTTGGAAAAGGCAAGTAAGACGTTAAAAAGCATTAGAGGTAAGACTATGGACAAAACTAAGAACAACTACGAAGATATACTGAAAGACTTCGATGAAGCTATCCGCAAAGAGATCCAAGACAAGTGCTTGTATGCCGTCTTGGATGTGGCTTATCAGCACGGATATTCCGAAGGCTTTCTTGACGCGCTCAAAGAAGGAGACGCGCCACTTAAGAAACTAACCGGAAAGAAGAGCAGATGATAGACCTTATAGTTGAGACACTGATATTTTTGGCCGGCATATGGTTCGGCTTCAATATAGCGGTAAGAGGGGAAGAAGCGGACGATGAGTGAATTGTCTGCTGAGATTATGGAAGCGCTTTGGAACAAGGAATATTCCCCGTGGCATCTGCTCGGGGAACCTTCTCCTTATTTCCGCTACTACCATCCATACAAGAATTGGGAATCGTATGGCGAAGAACCAAAGCGCTTCACTTGGGCGAAACTGAGCAATGAATATGATTGGAAAGACTGTATATGAGAAAAAAGAAAGTATCTGTTAGAACGAAACTAAAGAATTGGGCATCTGAAGTCAAAAACAACTTTGATGGGAAGTGCTTTCTGTGCGGTGCAACAGAGAAGTTAAACGCGCACCACGTTTTGCCTAAGCGTCTATGGAGCAAGTATAAGTTCGACCCGCAAGTTGGCGTAGAACTTTGCATAGCTCACCACGCTTTCGGCAAGTTTTCTTGTCACCGTGGAGTCGGTGATATGCTGCTTTTTCTGAAGATGCAGAAAGAGCGTCCAGAACAATTCAACTACATAATGGAGATTATTGAGAATGAGAATCGAGATAGACAAGACTGACTACGATTTCGTCGAGACGATACTGCTCAGAGCAGCAGCGCATTGGGAACTCGATATGACGGACGCCAATAAGACGCAATCGTTCAGAGACAGAGCGCGTGAGAACGCTAAGATGGCGCGTCAAGCAGCTGAAATGCTTTATGATTCAGAGGAGAAAAGACAATGAGAATCTACATAGTATGCACGGTGCTAGAAGTCACCGAACCAGTAATGGTCAAGATGCCGAGAGGAAACGAAGTTCCAAAGGCTACTGCCATAGTCCGAACCAAAGACGAATGCGACAATAGTTTCCTCGCTATAGAGGTATTCGGGCAAGAAAAGATACAGCGGCTAATCGAAGCGCAGACTTCTGGAGTGCCACAAGAAGCTGTAGTGACAATATCAAGCCGCCAATGGGAGAAAGACGATAGGACGAAGCACTACTCGACTTATCTCAACCTGAAGTTCTTACTTGGGAGTTCTAACTGATGCAGGGGCCATACTACGTCCGTGAGAAGGACCTTTGGAACGATGTTCTTCAGATGTACAGAGACGGCGAGTTTCCGCTTACTCTTGCTGAGAATCTAAACAAGATGGTTAAGCGCATTGTCGGATCGAAGAGGTTCGACTCGTGTAGCGATCTTCTAAGAGAAGAAATGGTATCTAGGGCGTTCACTCACGTCTGCTTGGCGCTTTGGGACAAGAAGTTCGACCCTAAGCATGGATCTCGCGTATACAGTTGGGCGTCTAGAGTGATTCTGAACGAGTGCTTGAAGGCGATCCAAGAGGAACAGAAGCGCAAGAAGAACTTCTCTGACTTCGCTGTGCAGCACTCCTTGACTGGATATGTAGAGATTATCACCCCTAATCCGTGATATTTAGTACATGGGAAGAAGCAGGTCTCTAAAGCAGATGCAGAAAGAACTAACCTATGAGTCGAGGAAATACGACTTAGAGGTAGCTGCTCGTAAGTTTAGCGGCAACTTCCAGATGATTGCCAAAGAGACCGGCCTGACTCTATGCCAGATACAGCGCTTCTACAAAGACTTCCCAGACTTCAAGCAGATAGTCGATGAAGCACGCGAAGCACTTTACAGCACTGCTCTCGCAAAGCTCTCAGAACTGATAGAAGAAGGAAACCTTGGAGCGCTTAATCTGTTCTTCAACCGTTCTCCGTGGGCGAAGGCAAATGGATGGTCGGACAAGGTAGAGACTGACTCTACTGTGAAGTTGTCCGATACGGAGAAAGCAGCGAAAGCAAAGGAACTACTTGGACTCTAATGTTTCTACCGACTGATATTCTGCTACCTTACCAGAAGACAATGCGGAACCTAGCGAACAGTAACCGCCTTTGCTTCTTCCTTTGTAGCAGACAGATCGGAAAGTCACTGACTCTGGCTTATATTGCAGTCGAAAAGGCGTGGACCAATCCGAACTCAAAGGTCGTTCTCATATCGTCAGGTGAAAGAGCAGCGTTGGAAATCTTAGACAAAGTGAAGCGCATAGCGAAGATCTTCCAAAACTGCTTTGCTGATACTGAAGCGAACTTCAAAGCCGAAGTGACTTCTATGGAAGTGCGTTTCTCAAATGGAAGTCGGATCATAACTTTGCCGTCAGGAGATCCCGATAAAGTCCGTGGCTACTCTCCGTTGCTGACTGTCTGCGACGAATTCTCTACTTTGGAACATCAAGAAGAGTTTTACCGCGCGATCTTCCCAAGCATTACTTCGCCATTCGGTCCACCGAAGTCGCTCATAATTTCAGGAACGCCAATAGGACGAAGCAACACTTTTTGGCGTCTGTGGGAAGAACCAAACGACTATAAGAAGTTCCAACTCAATATCTACGAAGCGAAGGAGCAGGGGTTAGACGTAGATATCGACTTGCTGAAGAAGAATATGATTGACGAAGAGTCTTTCGCCCAGGAGTTCCTTTGCCAACCATTAGACAGCAACGTAGCGCTTTTCTCATACGAACTGCTGAATTCAGTCACCTACAAGGAACTACCACGTGTTATAGCGCGCTACTTCGGGATAGATATCGGCCGAACCCATGACCGGACTGCTATAACCATACTTGCTGAGACTGCTGAAGGCTGCTTCGTCGAGAAGGTAGTCACTCTGTCCAATTTGGAATTCCGTCAGCAGTTCGAAGAGATCAATACTTTGATAAAGACCTTCAAGCCACGGAAGGTGACGATTGATAGAACTGGCATCGGTATGCAGTTGGCAGAAGATTTGGAACGTCAGCACGGCGCATTGATTGACGGACTTGCTTTCACAGCACAGTCTAAGTTGGAGATCTTCAACAATCTGAAGAAGGCGTTCTCCCAAAGCACGTGCCGCATACCTGACGATACCGATCTGATTAAGGATCTGAACAAGATCAGACGGGTAGTTACTGCCAACGGAATATCTTATCAAGCTGACTCTGACGATACGGGACACGCTGACAAAGCGACTTCGATAGCGCTTGCTAACCGTGCTTACTTGCTGTCGCACCAAGAATGCGACTTTATGCCGTTTTCGCTGTAAGACTCTGTGATAATTAGCGCGATGCCGCAAGGTAGGCAGATCGCGCGATTATCATATGACACCAATTCCGTTTGAACAAGACACATACCGAATGCTGATGGCATGGAATCCGCTTCGCGGAATGAATGCCAGAGCAGTAGAGCAGATACTGGACGTTTCAAGAAATGGTTGCATTTCACGTCTTCAACTCATCTACAAGATCTTGGAGCAGTCAGATCCGACTGTCTCTACCATATTAAGACGCAGACAAAGCGCAATAATTGGATGCGACTGGGAAATCCGCAAAAGAGAAAACGCATCCAAGAGCGACGAACTCGACAGACTTGCTAATGAGCAAGTCGCATTTCTTAACGAACAGTTCGGACACGCTGAAGACGATGGATCGCTCATTGAAGCGATAAAGACACTTGAAAGCGCTATGTTCCGTGGTATTGCTGTGGTAAAGCCAATCTTTTCCGACAAGGGACTCGTCCGCTTCGACTGCTACGACTCTTGGAACTTCTGCATCGATCCCGCTAACCACGATGTTTATTGGAATCCAGAAGCACAGGACTATCTCGATTATACGAAGCGCCTGAAGAAAGTCACGGGTACTGGCGCTATCATTTCTCTTGAAGAAGCGCCTGTAGACGGTATCGCGCTGCCAATCTACATCCGTAGCGAGTATGGCGAAGAAGCATGGGCGAAACTCATTGCCCGTAGAGGACTTCCAAATACGATAATCATAGCACCACCGATAGCTAACGATAAGCTGACAGAATTCACGAATGCTGCTCGAAAGGTAGCAGACGGTGGCAACGGTGCTTTGCCAAATGGCAGCGAAGTCCATACAGAACGCACTGATCCAGGCAACTCACAGTCTTTCGATATGTTCCTTGCTCATCAGCAGAAGCAGATAATGCTTGTTGGAACTGGTGGCATTCTTGGTTCTCTTGCTGAAGCTACCGGTCTTGGAAGCGGCGTTGCTGATACTCACGAGCAGACTTGGCGGGAGATAATCAAAGCAGACGCTTTCAAGATATCCAATCTCATCAACCGATACGTTGCGCGAGTTCTACTTGAAGCAGCATTTCCCGGACAGGAGAAACTTGCTTTCTTCTCGATTGATACTGCTACCCCGAAGTCTGCTACCGAAGTTTTAGATTGTGCAGTCAAAGCCAGTCAAGCCGGACTTGCTATCGATCCCGTCCAACTCTCAGAAATGACTGGTTTCAAGATCAGCAAAGCACCACAAGCACAACAGAACCCAATTTCCGTTGCTTCTGACGCGCCTTCTGTCACTTCCAATAGCGAAGACAATAAAACCAACGTTCCTGAGAACGAAGCGTCTTCTGAAACGTCTGAGACAAAGGAACCAGAAGTCGTTGAGAACGTGGAACCAACCGAACAGAAGGAACCACAAGAAGAAGTAAAGCAGAAAGCGTCACTTCTCAAAGCATTTGACACCGTTATAAACCCGATCCGTTCGCTTGTTGGCAAGCTCTTCAATGCTAAGTCTTTCGATGAAGAGAAGCAGATATTGGAAGACATAAACGCACTTACAAAGAAGATCGAACAGCAAGACGAGAACGAGTATATCGCTGCTGTCCAAAATATGATGGAGAAAGAAACCAATGAACAAAGAACTTAAGGCAGGGGACGTTATTGAATCCGTCCAAATAGCTCCTTTCGGGGAGTACAAGAACCGCACTACTGAAGGACGTGAAGTCACTCAGATCTGTGATAAGACGGCATTTGATATTATCGTCAAGAACTTCGACAAGGAACTTATCGTTGACGTAGAACACCGCTCAGAACTTACAGACGATAGCGAAGCCGCAGGTTGGTTGTCCAATCTCAGAGTCGACGATGCGCGCGGTCTTGTTGGAGACATTAAAGTGTCTGCCAAAGGTGCGGAACTTCTCAATGGACTCAATTACCGATTTGGCAGTCCCGCTTTCGTTTTGGACGAAGTAGATCGTCCGATAGAACTACTTTCTTTCGCACTCACCAACAGACCTGCCATGAAGGACATCGAGCACGTCTACAACACAGAAGAAAAGAAGGAAGAGAAGTGCGAAAACGCTTGCGCTGAAAAGGACGAAGAGAAGAAAGACGAAACGATATTTAGTGACGAAACGCCCGCGCAAGAAGTTGCCGCTGACGATTTACAAAAGAAACCAGATATTATGAACGAAGAACTTATCAAACTACTCGGACTACCCGAAGATTCCACATCTGAAATGATTATGGAGTCTATCGGCAAGATGATATCCGAACTCGCTGAAATTAAGAAAGGCGAAGCCGACAAGAAGCTCGATGAAGAAGCAGACAAATTCGTAGAAGAACTACCTGAAGAAGTCCGCGACACCGTCAAGAATTCTTACAAGGAAAACGCCGAACTTACTAAGACCATCGTCAATTCACTTAAGAGCCATTTCGCTGCTCCAAAAGAAGACGTGGTAATGAACAAAGAGGAAGCAAAACTTCCCGATATGACTTCTGCTTGGGAAACCTACAATTCGTTGCCCCAAAGCAAGAAACTTGAATATGCTAAAAAGCATAAAGACGAATTGAAATAACTCACACTCAAACTTATAGGTAATCACTATGGCACTACAAAACTTAGGACTAACCACTGCCGCTAACGAAGCGTGCATATCTCTAGGCGCCGGCATCAAGAAGATCATGCCTTTCGCCCACTCACTCAATGCCGAAGCTGCTCGCAGAGGCGAAATCATCAAAGTTCCTGTCTATACTGCTGAAGCAGGCGACTTCAACGAACAGACGAACAACTATGCCCAACTTTCAAACGTTGTTGGCGTTGACGTTCCTCTTTCCGTCCATCCTGTCGCTGGTTTCGAAGCAACAGACGTCCAACTCACCCAATGCGACGTTAACTTCTTCGCTGATGGTGGCCGTGCTGCTGCTCTCGCAATCTCCCGCAGAATGAACAAGGACTTCTTCGGAATGGTTCTCTCTTCATTCGACCTAACTGCTACGCTCACAGAAACAAAGCAGGGCTTTGCTGATCTCTACGCAACCGCAGTCAATAACGATATTGAACCATCCAATGCTTGCTTGGTTCTCGGACCCGCTTCCTACGCCAAACTACTCGGCACTGTCGGTGATACCGCTATCGTTGGTACCAACGCACTCGCTGACGGAATGTTCAAGGGATTCGTTGGTTTCGACTACGTTATCGCTTCTCCTTACCTCGCTGACGGCGTCAAGGGCTTCATTGCTGAAAAAGGCGCTCTCGGATTTGGTGGACGTGCTATCGAAATCGATCCTTCACCTTACCGCGAAGTTGGTTCCGTCGCTGACGAAGGAACTGGCGCTCCTATAACTTTGCTCTCCTTCACGAAACCAGAAACCGGTCACTCCTACATCACCGCAACTGGTCTCTACGGATGCAAGGTAATCGATCCAAAGCACATCGTTGTTCTCAAATAATTCTAAGGGACTTTCGTATTGTTTTTCCCTTACAGGACCCCTCCAAAAGAGGGGTTCTTTTTTTTGCGCGAAAACGATAATTAGCGCGACTTCTGATTTGGATGGTTTGCAAAAACGAAGTTACACTCCAGGTCCCCGTTTTAATGTAGAAAAACGGGGATCATTTTTTATTGATAATTAGCGCGTAAAACCTTGGACTTTTTAGGACGAAATTATGTGGTTAGAATTGACACCGGCTTTGCTTAGAACCCATTTAGCAGACCCAGAAATAACTGCTCTAGAAACAGCAGCCACCACTGCTGATGTAGACAACATTCTCAAAGAAGAGACGCACAATATCGCTGAATCTTGGCGTGGTAGACTCCGCAAGGGAATGGTTATAGACAAACGCACAGACTACGTTCCTTCCGAACTACTCACTTTCATACTGATACACGTCCGCTACGCATCTTACACAAGACTTCCGCAGATGGAGACTTTGCTTGACGAACTACGCAGAGAAGAATGGAGACGGGCAAATGCTGTATTTGATGACCCATTCAAGATTTCCATCGAGCCACCTGAAGACCCAGAACCAGAGCCTGATCCGTGGGTGGTAGTGAATCCAGTAAACTACCGACTTGACACCTATACGTTCTAATGCCACATCCCGCTTCAAACTACAAATCCGACTACATCGACCAGAAAGTATCTCGTCCAACAGATTTAAAGTCAGACGAGATCAAAGACTATTGGAACACGAAGCTAAGAGAGCAAGCTATGTTCTCTGCAAGAACTTCTGTGAAGGAGTATCTTGACGAAGTGAAGAGCATTCTGCACGACTACGTGACCGGCGTTGGAACTGTGAAAGACGGTCCAAACGCAGGTGAGCCAATCTCAATGAGCAAAGGACGCGCTAGGATGCTTATGTATGAGAAACTGATGGATCTTGGATTGGTAGGAGAGGCAGACGGAGATTCAAAGCGCATTGACGATCTTGCTTCTTCTATGCGTCTGAATCTTATCATAGACACGAACTCACAGATAGCGCACTCGCTCGACCAACTTCAGAACGCTTCTGATCCCGTACAGCAAATACTGAATCCATGTTGGGAACTTGTAAGAGACGAGCAGCGCGTGAATCCAAGAAACTGGTTGCAGCGTTGGAACGAAGCAGCTTCTATCGTGATGTTCGAAGGCGTAGCGAAGAATACCGACCGAATGATTGCTAAGAAGGACTCTCCAATATGGCAAGAACTTGGCAACGCGAAAGACGGACTTGGAAATCCGTATCCTCCATTTGCTTTCGGTTCTGGCATGGGTTGGGAACTTGTTTCCGCTGAAGAAGTTGAAGAACTTGGATTGGAGTTTGGCTAATGACTGTAGACGTAGAAGTAAAGATCCCAAACTTCGATTTGGATAGACGCATTAAGACGAGCATGAATTCTCTGCTTAGAGCAGCAGGTACTTCTTTAGCGAAGCGCATCCGTCAGCATATGCGTTTGCTGAATAGATCGAGACACAGCGCTTTGAGTGGTGGAAAATCGTCAAACCATTTCTCTCCAGAAAAAGTGTCTGAACCCACCGTGACCCAAGACGCTGTTACGGTCGCTGTGGACATTCCTGGCATCACTCGCGCTTACCACGATATAGACATCTATCCGAAAGAAGCTAACGCGCTAGCGATTCCTCTACACGAATCTGCGTATGGCATTTCTCCAAGAGAAATAAACGATAGAGGCACTTACAAGATGTTCCGCATCAAGAAGAACGGCGTACCGGGCAACGTGCTGTATAGAAACGATGAAGGCGGTGGACTGATAGCTATGTATGCTTTGACTCAGCACGTCCATCAAGTACAGGACCCAACCTTAATGCCATCGAACCAAGAACTAACCGAGAGCGCTATTGAAGGACTGCAAAGCGCCTTAAAGGTAGTACTGCAAAATTAGGAGACTTAAAATGGACGTAACTCAAAGAATAAACTCTATACAAGAAATCCAAGACGCCATAAAGCAGCAGCTTGAAAAGAACGTCTACTTTGCTAATGCTAAGATACAAGTTGTTTCTGAGAATGCTGCTCAGATCGACTTCATCATTAAGAACGCCATTGGAAAGCTTGGCATAGTCTGCGTAGTACAGACGCCTACTTTCGACTTCATTGGAAAAGACGAAGACGGCCATCCGGTGTGGTCCATGCCTGAAGCTACTATCGTGGTTTCTGAAATACCGACAATCAATCGGGCAAGAGCCGGAGCAAGTACTGCGCTAGACGCAGCGCTTCAAGCAGCAGAATCGCTTAACGAATTGGGTAGCAACATTGTCTTGAAGTCGATAAACCAAGTCGAAAACCAAGGGGTAGTCTCAGTCTTCGTGACCTTTGAGACAAGCGCTCGCTTCAAGTACTTTAGAAACGATTTGGCATAGGAAAGCACTGCGCTTTGCTGTGATAATTAGTGCGTCTACCCAGAGGTAGGCACACTACAAAAAATCTTAACCTTATAAGGATCAAACTATGGCATACACTTTTGTACCAGACAAAGCAGCAACTGATATTGCGTCAACTGTTATCTACGGAGTTGCGGACGTGCTCAGCGGTTACATTCTCCAAGATATCAACGTAACTGAGGACGTCAACACTGTCCAAATCCCAGATCAGCAAGGTGCTATCGCGCAAGTACGCGCATTCCAAAAACATTGGAACATCTCCTTCACAGCAATTGGAAACAATAACACTGCTCCCGGAAAAGGCGCCGGTTCTGTTGTTTCTTTTACTACAGCAGATAATAAAACCTTCAAGGCATTCGTTCAATCTTGCGAACGCCGTGCTACCTATAATGACACTCAGAAATGGGCCGTCACAATGGAAGCATGGGAAGACGCAACCGTTCCTGGTGAGGACGGCAAACTTGGACCATTCTCTGCATAATCATAACAGGAAACCAAATCTATGGAAATAAACAATACAGTCAATCCAAAATCAGCACTTGAAGCGCTCTTCCCACAGTCAATAGATTGTGGGGAGGGTGTGGTAGTGAAACCATTTTCTTTGGCAACCTACGCGCTGCTTGAGAAGATCGGATCATACATCATCTTTCCACACGAACCAACTCAAGAAGAAACTCTTGCTTCGCTCTACATCTGTACGCACGAACCGAAGGAAATCTTCAAGCATTTCGACGAATTGCAAGACCGTGCTGTAGAATGGGCAGAAACGCTGCGTCCTTCAATGTTCCGAACAATGACGGATGCAGTATTGAAGCAGATTGACATTGTGAAGAACGCAATGCCTCCTGAGAAAGCGGGTGACGAAAAAAAAGCAGTAACGGATGGATAACGTCTCTCGCTTATCTATCCGTGACGAAACTAAATCTCAAACTTGAAGATGCACTTTACAATACGCCTGTCTGCTTTCTTATGCTGATGATCTACCAAATCGCTTGGATGCACGACTCATCAATGTTCACACTTATAGAAAGAGAAGCAATAGATGGCAACAAATAACTTAGAAGTAAAGTTCAAGGTAGACGCATCGGAAGTCACCCGTGGCAGCGACGAAGCAAAGCGCAAAGTCAAGAACGCTGCCGACAGCATGGCGGCGTCTATGAGAGAAGTATCAAATGCTACGAAAGACGCTTCGTCTGCTGTAAGACAGATGGAAGGACAAGTCGCTTCTTCGTCAAGATCTATGGAGCGCGATCTTAGCAAAGTAGCGCGTCAGATGAGCGCTATGCAGATGTTCAATCTTGGAGCCCGCGGCGTTGGTCTTCTTGGTGGCGTTGCTTCAAATATCGCCAAATACAATGGCAACTACGATGCTGCTTCAACGATAGATTCCACTACGAAGGTTGCTCAGGGTGGAATGCAAGGCGCTGCTATGGGATTTGCTGCTGCAGGACCCGTTGGAGCAGCAGTTGGCGCTTTGATGGGCGCGGGAAATGCTTTGCTTGAAGCAGCAGTCATGCAGAAAGAAGCAGCACGCGCGATGCTCAATGGATCTGTCAAATCCATTGAAGACATTGAAGACAGATACCAATCAAGAACGCGCCAAGAGGAAATTGCAAGACAAGCATCAGCAGCAAACTTCGATTCTACGGCAGCAGCACAGCAGATCGCTGAAGCAAAGCAAGCGGTAGAAGATGCTAAGAACAGACAAGCAGACATACAGGATATCTTGTATGGACGCAAAGCAGGAATCATAGATATTGGATCGCTTGGTGGTTACGGCAGAGGCGTTGCCACTCAGGAGATGCAAGGCAATTGGATGGATCCTTCATTCCGTCAACGGGTGACGAAGAACATTGAAGATGCGATTCATGGACAGTCTGGAACGCTTGGCGGCGAGTTTAACAGACTTGTTGGACCGAATGTAGAGACATTTGTTGCTGACCAATACAAGATCTTCGCAGACGAAGCGAAGAACGCTGAAGAAGAAGTTCAGCGCGCTCAGAAGAGACTTCAGGAATTAGCGCCTTTGCAGGCGCGCATAGATGCCGAGCAGAGCAAGATAGCACAGATGTGGTTGAATTCCCAAGAGGAATTTTGGAATAGCGGCGCGGGAAGAGCATTTGACGACTACCAAAATGGAAAAGACTTAGAAGACGAGAAACGCGAAAAAGAAAGAACATTGGCAGACTACCAGAGACAACTGCAAGGCGTGATATCCCGTCCCGCTGAAACTCCAACTGACGCGCTTACAAGAATCGGTGGTGGACGTGGCTATGCTGCTTACAACAATAGCACAGCACAGATTCAGAAGAACATCGAAAACTATTTGAAGACGCTCATAAGCAATCAGAAGTCTCAGATCCAAGAGATCATAGACGAGTTAAGAACTTTGAAAGGACCAACAGAAATGGTTTGGGCAAATCCATAACAAAGGACAATTTCTATGGCATACGATATACCTAAAGATCAACCACTTCCAAATACGAGCAATGTAATCCGACAAGTAGACT
>Ga0247611_10002567_pt1 | contig 28890 bp, 23 predicted proteins | sample 177DNAGHGhighgp2_FD_192422 | JGI IMG/M metagenome (GOLD analysis project Ga0247611, IMG submission 192422) | Sheep rumen microbial communities from Palmerston North, Manawatu-Wanganui, New Zealand - 1770 DNA GHGhigh gp2 | ecosystem: Host-associated > Mammals > Digestive system > Stomach > Rumen... | reverse complement strand
GACTGCGCAAAGGAATCGCCCGTCGGGCGCAGAAGCCTGTGCTATGACGAAAAGGCATTGCATGGGCGCACTAAAAACCCACCGTCAGGCAGCGCCGAACGGAAAGCGAAAGAGATTGGCGTTTCGATGATGACGGAGGAACTCTATCGTCGACTGCAAAGTCTCGACTCATTTGATCTGAAAACGTCAAGTTGGATCGCTACACCAGATGATATCCGCAGTAAGGGCGGCGCGCTGTTCTGCGAACGCCGCTATGATACCGTGTTCACTTTTCACAACGGCGCGGATTCCTACTATTCTGTGCGCGGATTCAGAGGGTATATTCTTGTCTGAGTACCGGGCTCAATGATAAAAAATACTGCGATTTCTTGGACTGGAAAAGCGACAAATTCCAGTTTAGCGGTGAATAATTAAATGCAATAATCTGGCTGCGTAGAGTAAGCAACATAATCAGACATTCATTAACTCAGATAAGTCCGGGAGCGATCCCGGACTTAATTTTTTTCTGCTGAAAAATAAACAATCCATAAAGATAGGTTTTAGATGGTATAATGCTGAAGATGTAATTTATTTTTTATATTAATTTGAGGGTATGGGTATGGAAAAAAGGAAACGGACAAAGGCTAAAATTGTCGTTGCGGTTATTGCTGCAGTTATAGCGGTTGCCGGTTTTGCCATGTGCTTTATATTCGGTAAGGACGGCAAAGCTGCATCGAATACAAATGTTGTACTGGATGTTTTCGAAGAGGACAGTTTCAAGGCCGGAGCTCACGGCACTATTCTTGTTAACTATGACGGTTTAGGAAAAATCGATGATGAGATCAGTATCGGAAGCGTATACCGTGGAGAAGAAGATTCCGCGGTAGTAATTCTCGAGAACATGAATCTCGACTACTATAACATCTCAAGGTTTCTTTTGACTCCTGATGAGAACGGAAATGTTGAACTGACAGTATCTGTGGAAGAGTGTCCCGAAGAAAAGCGTCAGATGGTGGTTCAATACCTGAATGATAAAAACCTCAGCGTGTATGAGTTTTTGAAAGAGGAAGGAACTGCTGATGCTGAGGTTATGGAATACTTTGAATTTTTATGCTCTGATGAAGGTAAGGCAATGACCGATCAGATGGTATCCCGTTATCAGTGCAGAGTTGAAAATACCAATAACGCAAAGTTCAAGATCATCGGTGAAGTAATGGCTATTGTCGGAAGTGTCGTTGCTCTTGTTTCACTTCTTCTTATAAAGCTCTCTCCTAAGGTAATTATCCTTGGAACACTTGTCCTTATCGTTGCAGGAGTTGTAACTCTGGCAGTCATATACAGAAACCGTATAAGCACATTTGCATCACTTAAGGAAAATGAAACCGGTGTCTATTCCATGAACTGTAAGGAAGATTATAAACTTCAGGCTATGCTCGATGCAGGAATCTCGAGTGAAGGCGAGTTATTCTCGTTTATATCTGATGAAATGTTCTGGGGAATGCCGATCAATATGAATGGTATGTCTTTCGGATGCAGTTCCTTTGCTGTCACGACTCCTGACGGACACCACCTGATGGGCAGAAACTACGATTATCCTGAGACGGATATGCTCATGATTTATTCGGATCCGGCAGATGGTTATGCTTCTATCGGTATGGCTGATATCGGTCTGCTGGGCCTTGGAACAGATGAGGGTGAGACCGATCCTCTGTCAGCGGGCTCAAGATTTATGTCTGTAGTGTTCCCTTATATGACTGTTGATGGAATTAATGAAGCAGGTGTCGGTATATCCATACTGCAGCTGGAACATGAAGAAATCCATCAGGATACCGGTAAGCCGGATATCCTTATGAATGTCGCTATCAGAGCGATCCTTGATACCTGCGGCAGTACTAATGAAGCACTGGTATTTCTTAATTCATATGACATGCATTCGATGATTGACAGAAGCTTCCATCTGTTTATCACTGACAGATCCGGAAAATCAGTAATAGTAGAGTGGATCGACAATGAAATGGTCGTTACTGAAGATTGTAAGGTTACTAACCATATTCTCTTCAGCGGCTATGTTGAACCTGATCCGGATATTGATTCAGAGACCAGATACAAGATCCTGACAGATGACATCTCGGCATGCAGCGGAACGGCAGATGCAGTTACAGCGATGACATTCCTTTCAGATGCTGCATTAAGGAGTGATGATCCCAAACGTATGCAGACGGAGTGGTCATGTGTTTATGATCTTGATGATTTTAAGGTTACGGTCTGCACGGATACGGTTTATGATCACAGCTTTACCGTAACACCTGAGACTTTTGGTGCGGTTAAGTAGATTTAATAACGTCATGGAATTAGACAATTAGGCAAATATGATTGATAAGAAATTAAACGAATTTAATGAAAAATCGGCTGGGTAATCCAGCCGATTTTATGTTGAGCTCCTTTTCATGTAAATAACTGTCGTAAATTTGTCGTAAGCTATCAGTTTTATATATAGAAATAAAGCTGGAAACCTTGATTTTATTGGGTTTCAGAGATTGAAAGTTCTCTGAAGGTTTGTTCCCACCTCTTCCCACCATAGAGGGTTTACCAGGTTTGGTAAACCCTTTTGTTGTCTTGAAAAGTCCGTGAAACAAGCGATTCCTTTAGCAGAGACAAACTGTTGACAAAACGAATTCTCAACGATAAAATGAAACAACTTTCATTAAATGAAACTAATTTCATTTTATTGCAGGAGATATAAACATATGCCTAAGGTTACCGAAGAATATTTGGAGAGCAAGCGCCGGATGATCGTCGATGCCGCCTATCAGGTATGCCTCAGAAAACCCGTTGAGATGGTAACGATATCTGACGTTATAGCAGAAACCGGCATGAGCCAGGGCGCCATCTACCGTTACTACAAAGACCTTGACGAGATACTGGCCGACATGTCATCAAAGATACGCGCCGACTACAACATCATTGAGTCATTTGAAAAGATCCTCTCGAACAAAGATGCATCTTTAGAAGAGATAACTTATCAGGTCTGTGACTGTCTTGGCGAGACCATGGAAAAACATCTCACGGATATCCAGAAGATAAACTTCGATTTCGGAGTTCTTGCGATCAACGAGCCTGAACGCGCAGCAAAGATAATGGCTGACATAAAAACTCCCGGCAACCTGGATTACCTTGGCAAACGAGCGATACCCATGCTCATCGAGAGCGCATATAAAAGCGGTTATCATCCTGTTGCCTCACCTGAAGACATCGGATTGTTTATCTCATCTTCTTATGCCGGCATAGAGAAATACTGCATACTGACCCACTGCTACGGCACCGGCGATTTTAATATCAAGGTTGAACCCAGAAAGCTTTTCAGAACTCTTGCAGACTCGATAATACTTTTGCTCGGAGGAAAGACAAATGACCAATAAACCCATGCCCACAGGCGAATATGCAGTGGGAACATTCACACATACGATCTGCACAGACAGGGAAGAATTGCTTGCTCCCGGAACCAAAAGAAACATTCCGGTAAGAGTCTACTATCCTGTATTAAAAGAATCAGTTGAAGGCTTAAGAAAAGCAAGATACATGTCCAGGGAAATGGCACAGGCACTTAAAAAGTCCATGCATGCTCCGATCAACATAGACAAGGCTGAAGCTCAGGGAGATAACTTCAGCGAATGCTACGAAAATGCACCGAAGATCGAAGGGGCGAAGTTCCCGCTCATCACTTTCAACCACGGCTTCGGCTCGTACAGAGAGGCAAATTCATTTCTGTGCCTGGAGCTTGCATCACACGGATATGTCGTTATCTCAGTGGGACATCCCTACGATGCCGCATTATGCGAATTTGATGACGGAACAAATATCCCGCTTTACAAAGAAGCAATGAAGAGGCAGTATGAACCGATGCTGCCCGGCATGTTCGCAATGATGAAAATGCTTAAGACCAAGGGTACAGACAAGGAACTCGCAGATAAACTGGAAGCGGTGCAGAACAAGTACTGCACTTTCATTGTGTCAAGGCTTGAAGAATGGGAAAAGGATACATTGAATGTCGTGGATTTTGCCAAAGCAGAGCTTTCCGGCATAATCGATTTCTCCAAAGGCATAGGTGCAACGGGTCATTCGCTCGGTGGAATAATTTCATATCTGTTGTGCCTCGATAATGATGAATTTGTATGCGGAGCAAACCTTGATGGCGCAAACTTCGGAAACCACAAAGGCAAGATCTTGAGAAAGCCGTTTGCCCAGTTAAGCTGCAAGGCAAATCTCGGTGTCGAGAGCAGGGTTCATATAGACCATACAGAACCTGTGTTCCAGGCAGTTTTCGAGAAGATGCAGCACATAGCATTTTCAGATATGAAACACCTTATCCCTTCAGAACTGATCGTCGGCGGCCTTGATCCTGACCTTGCGCACGAGTATGTATGTAAGATCCATTTGGAACTTTTTGATTCCTATCTGAAGAAAACAAAAGACCATCCTGAGCTTAAGAGCTGTGAGATGATCTCGATCAAAGAATATCAGCCTGATATACAGGACTGAGTTTTACGGGATCTTAGGCATAATTGCGTTGTTTTGTATAGCCTTGCGCTTTTTTCAATTCTGCAAACGGATGTATAATAAAACAATCCGATAACATACTGAGGTGACTGCTATGAAAACAATGACAAAACTGCTTACTGTTGTGTTAACATTCGCGATTTCGGTCTCTGTGTTCTGCTCATGCAAAGCAGAAGCACCCAAAACACCAGATGCCGGGAATACAAAACTCTATCAGACACCAATGGAAGCGTTGGACCTCAGTCCCGAGGACTCGCCTGAATGGGTCGTTCAGCTTGCCGAATCAAAAGGTGCAACTAAGCAGATCTTTGTCATAGCTGCTCATGAGAAGACAACAGCCTGGGTATCTCTGCATGAGAAAGATGCAAGCGGAAAATGGAAGATGATAATGACGACTCCGGGCTACATCGGTCTGAACGGACTCGGCAAAACAAAAGAAGGCGACGGTATGACGCCTGTCGGAACATTTACATTCAACCGTGCTTTCGGTATTGCAGATGATCCCGGATGTGCTATCCCGTATGTCAAAGCAGATGATGATACATACTGGTCCGGCGATACAGCAGACGGCATGCATTACAACGAACTCGTAAGCCTGAAGGATCTGCCTAACCTGAACAAGGATGACAGCGAGCATATTACTGACTACGTTTACGAGTACCAGTACTGCCTTAACATCAGCTACAACGACTCCGGAACGCCCGGTGCAGGTTCAGCCATCTTCCTGCATTGTCTCGGCAACAGAAAGCCGCGTACGGGCGGTTGTGTCGCTATTCCGATGGAGCAGATGTATTTCGTTATGCAGCATGTATCACCTGACTGCATGGTCGTGATCGACTCAATGGATAATCTGGGAGCATCATTCTAAGCCTTTCGGATGTCTTTGAAGATCATTGTGGAATATTTAAAATCACAGAATAAGGAAAAATACAGAGAGGAGATGGCAGATCTTTTCTTTAAGAATGCTCAGCTTATCAAGGATCCTAAAGGTGAGCTCAAATCCTTTTATGGTGCAACAATAGCAGGAGCAATCCTGGCCGGAGCAGGTCTTTTCCTGCTGACATTCGGATTGATAAGCACTTTGATCAAGAAGCAGGTTAATGTATCTGCTGCTATATTTTTTATTGTTGCATATTTATTCTTCATAATTATCGGTCTTCTTTCTGTTTTGGTGCTAAGTTCAAGAAAGAGGATTAAAAACCGACCGGATAATGATGATCGTCTTGACTGTGATAAGGAAGGTCTTAAACTGATTACATCCAAGGGTGAGCGAAAGATATACTGGGACAATTTTCAGGCCATAAGAGCATTTAAATTTACAATGGTATTCATCCCAAAAGATCGTAAAGGGATGTGTATTCTTGTTCCTGTAGAGAATCTCGAAAATGTTACGGCTTTTCTTGAAGAGAATGGTATAAATATCGATGTGATCCGATAGTGCAGCCTGTTTTGGACTGATGACCAGTCGGTGTATTTTTGCGATGAAACTATGGAAATAAAAACACGATTATTTACATCAATAGTTGCGGTAAGCCTTTGTTTTGCGCTTCTCTCCGGTTGTTCCGGAATAATGAATATCTTTCCGGGAAATCACATCAAGACTTATACATATACGGAAGATTATCCTGTGTTGTACGCGGATGAACTCAGACAGATGTTCGGTGATTATTCCATAAGTAAAAGAAAGGATTGCCATATTCCCGGGGAAACTTGTTCTTGCGGTTATCATCAGGATGAGATCAACTATTATGAGTGGACTATTACGTACACTGATTGTTGTGGTCAGACGATGAAATGCATCTTGAAGAATACAGCATCTTTATTTGTTCAGCAGATCGGCTGGCTTGGAGACCAGCTTGAAACTCATTTCTATACACAATATGTGGACAGATATTATGGTGATGAAATAAGGGGGAACGCCAGTTATTGCTTTTGTTTTCTTGGAAGTTTTTGTAAATGTATTTCCAGTACAGATGATCGAGACCAGTATAGGTTTGATACCACAAGAGCATATCGTGAGTCGATTGAAAGTGAAAAAGTCACCATACCATTGTATTCTATGTCGTATCCTGAATTAGTTTCCCGTTATCCGATGGTATTTAGCATTCATCTTGTTATGAATCCTGATACGACCATGAGTGAGGATGAGTTTAATGCTGTCTCGTATGATATGGCGGCTGTTCTTGCTGAGGACATCGGAAATGATCTTAATATGAGCGTGATGACATGTGATCGTGAACGCCGCTCTATGAATGGGTTCAGCATCTTACGCGGAGAGATCGTTGAAGATATTGGTCCGGACGGTTTGAACCGCAAAGTATTTGAGAGTTATGTAGGGCGAATAAATCAAAAGTATGGGGTGTCCCGGTATTTTGAGACACCCCATAATTATTTCAGTTTATTGGAACTGCAGGATCAGGGATTCTGGCATACGCCGTTCGAATCAAAGTTGTATGTCTTGCCGCCGATTGTCTTTGTTCCTGTGACCATGACGCCGTTTGTTCCAAAATAGTACCACTTGCCGGAGATCTTGAGCCAGTTTGTAGCCATTGAACCATCAGCTTTAAGGAAATACCAGGAGTTGCCGTCCTTGAGCCAGCCTGTCTTCATTGCGCCGGAGCTCTGGAAGTAGTACCACTTGCCGTCGATCTGCTGCCAGCCGGTTACCATGGATCCGTCTGATTTGTCGAGATAGTACCAAATGGAATCGGACTTCTGCCAGCCTGTGAGCAATGCACCGGATGAGCTGAACAGATACCACTTGCCGTCGATTCCTTTCCAGCCTGTTGCCATCTTGCCGCTGCTCTTATCGAGGTAATATTTTGCACCGTCAATTGTTCTCCAGCCTGTCTGCATATAGTAGTAATTCATGTAATACCATGCGCCGCCTGCATTTAACCAGCCCTTTTCCATAAGAGCGCCGGACTTGTTGGCATAGTACCAAATTGATCCGTTTCCTAAAGCATCGATCCAGCCGGTCTGCATAACTCCGTCTTTGTTAAAGAAATACCAGACGTTGTCAATATAGGTGGAAGATTTTGCCAAAGTACCGCTTTCCGTATAGTAATACCAGTTGCCGTTTTGTTTGACCCAGCCGAAAACGTTCTGATAATAATCATAGGTATCGGCATTCTTGTGGATCTTAACTTCTCCGTCAGAGCAATGAACTGTTACGCCGTCAAGGTGAAGTGTATCTCCGACCAGATTACCGTCATTGTTGTATTCCTTAACAAGACCAAACCACTTTTCGACTGTGCCGCCGTATGTGATCTCCTTAAGTCCGGAGTACTTGAATGCGTTCATTCCGATGGAAGTAACAGAAGAAGGGATGGTGATCTTTTCCAATTTCTCGCAATTCCTGAATGCATCGTATTCGATCTTGGTAACACCGTCAGGGATGTGTACGTCAGAAAGGATCACGTTGTCGGTGAATGCATCCTCGGGAATGGTTTTTGTTCCCTCTTCGAAATATATTCTGGTTATGCGGGCCATGTCGAAATTATATGTGATCTTCGGATCGTTGCCGTAACTTGCAGGAATGTGAACGGTTACAGGACCGTTGTAGCCGCTGAAATCGAGGTCGATATTAGTAGCTCCCACATAGCTGTAATTGATTTCCGGGAAATTTGCTACCGCTCTGTTTGAAAAATCAACAGTGATATATTTCTGTGAATTATTGCTGAAATTAATCGTTTCAAGTTTAGGACCGTAATTATTTATCTTAAGTGTACGGCAGTTGTCGTATACATAGATATTTTTAAGATTGTACATTCCGGTCTCAAAATCCGAATAATTGTATGTTGGTCTTGCATCGGAATCCACACCATAGATATACATGTTCTTTATGTCAGAATAATAAGAAGACCATGTGCCGGATTGAGTCGGATAGGTTTTTGACTGCTTGCGGACTGATAATGTGCCGCTGCCGTTATAAGTCCAACTGAATATTCCGTCTGAAGTGCTTTTTTCTCCGCTTGTAGTATCTGCCATGGCTGCGCCGTATGAGGAAACAACCATGCCCAAAGCTACCAGTGAAGTAAGTAAAACTTTTCCTTTCATGATAAACCCCCTTTGATTTTTTGTTGAAAGACAAGAATATTTTAGCATCGCACTAAAATTATAAAATCACCCAAAAGTACCATTTTTGAGAAATATTGTTTCGAAAAAAGAACCGTGAAAAACCGCTGATAAAGTCTGCTTACATGTTGTAAACCCTGAAGAAGGCTCTTTTCGTTATGGTATAATCTACCGCATATGGTTTCCGGTCCTAAAGACCTGTCCTTGTTATTTGCGGAATGGGAATATGGTAATGAGCAACATAAAAAAACATCAGTGTCCTTCATGCGGCGGAAATCTCAGCATCGATAACGATAAACAGTTGTATTACTGTACTTTCTGCGGTTCGACTTATGATTACGAATACTTCAGGGAAGAGCAGATGCATGAGATGGGCGCGACATACCTGTCAAGGAAAGAGTTTCAGGCAGCAGCAGACGCTTATAAGTTTATTTTGAGTAAGGATCCGCATGATTTCCTCGCTCTCAGAGGCTTAATGCTCGCTGCGGCACGGCTTAAGGATATGGATGAACTCATCCGCAGGAATAATAGCAAAGACTTTTCATATAACCGCAAATTTGTCAGCGATGCTGTAGAAGGTGCGTCGGAAGAAGACAAAGAGTATTTTGAGGACCTGGGTAAGTTATATTCTGATCTGAAGAGACTGTCCGACTGTACGGGTGAGATCGATGCTCTCGGCAAGGAGAGAAGGAAAACGGAAGAAGCGATCCATAATAATGAAAAGACACGTAACGAATACTATTTTAAAGACCGTTACAGTATTGAGTATGCGCCTCATTCAGTTTTTATGATCGTAGGTTTGGCAAATATCATTTTTATCCTGCTGACATTCATCTGTGCTGTCATACTGTGTACCAAGGGCGAAGGTCATCTGGCATTTGTTGTGGCTCTGTTCTGCGTTCTCGCGAATATTGCGATTGCAGTGCTGAATTTTAAGCTGGTCTATCCGAGAGTGAAAAAGATAAATGAGATAGATGCAGCTAACGGTGAGCTTTATTCCGAATCGGAAAAGACCGCCGGGAAGATAAAAGAACTTAAAGAAGAGAGCGACAGGCTTGCAACTGAGTTGAATGTTTCCGTATCAGAGTTTGTAAAGAAGGATAAGCTGATAATGAGAGACTTGGAGCAGGCAGGATCCTGACCGGAAGGATGGAAGTTATGGATATCGAAAACGGTCTGATCCTCGTGGATCTTGACGATAAAGAGACCGGCACGGGCGAAAAACTCGAAGTGCACAGGAAAGGACTGCTTCACCGTGCTTTTTCAGTATTTCTGTTTAACGGTGACAGTCTGCTGATCCAGAAACGCGCTGCCGGGAAGTACCACAGCGCCGGGCTTTGGGCAAATACATGCTGTTCGCATCCTCATAGGGGAGAGACGCTCGAAGAAGCCGTATCCAAGCGGCTGCTTGTAGAGTGCGGTATCAGAGATGCAGAAGTGACTGAAGCCGGCTGTTTTGTATACCGTTCCGTTTTCGCGGACGGGCTTTCCGAATATGAATACGATCATGTTTTTGTCGGAGAATACGACGGATCTTTCGCGCCCGATCCCGGCGAGATTGCCGAACTCAGATATGTGAAACTGGAAGATCTGAAGATGGAGATGCTGGATCACCCCGAACGGTTTACTGCATGGTTTTTCACGGCGCTTGGCATTGCGGAAAGATACAGGAATCTGCATGCGAAGGATGAATGAGGCTGTTGTGCGATCAAAGTGACCGCGGCCCTTTAAAGGTCGTCAGATGAACGGGTCCTCCTGAGTTTTCTTTTCGCCGTTCTTTATTAGCTGTTCGGGTATTTCGCGTTCGATGCCCTCATAAGGATCAGAACCGTGCAGAAAAAAGAATTCGTTCTTTTCATCGAGCAGAACGTTGTCGGTGTTGACCTTGTAACGGATACTGTCTGTCGAATACTGGTGGATGCTGCATTCGGTTTCGCCGAAGTTTATGAACTTGTTGAGCACCAGATACGTGATGAATGTTGAGATAGCTACACATGCGAACAGGAATATCAGGGCAGATATGACAAATGCTATGAAAAACTCATTTGATTCGATAGGTACCATGGTTGTCATGCCTGCCTTTTCTTTACAAACTTGAAGATATCTTCAGATTTCGTGATCCGGTTATTCTTAATGATCTTTTTCAGTCCGACGAGTCCGGTGGTAAAGACTGTCGTCGAGAACAAGATTATCGCGATTATCAGCATGTTATAAAGGTTGGACAGGCCTCCGAGATTGAATGTTATGCCAAAAAAACACAGAGTCATGACAGTCAGGACCAGGAAGAATATGCTCCAGAATATGGAATATATCCTCTTTTGCTCCCAGGGCATCGTGCCGACTACTTTGCCGGTCTGACCATTGATGAGTATGGTATGGGGCTCGCCTTTGTATTTGAATGTGAAGAACCATACCGGGAGCATAAGATATAGCGGATTGTCCTGAATATCGATCCAGTAAACGGAGTCTTCAAGCATCTTGTTGTCTGCCGCGACTGAGTTGAACGATTCTTTCGAGAATAGTTCATGACATCTCTCAGCGGCAGAGCCGCGAAGATCCTCATATGTCATGTCCGATGTGTTGGAGTAGAACCCGTTAAGATAATCCTCGTCAAATTCCTTGGCATCCTCGAAATAGAACGGCTCGAGCTTCATACTTACTTTATCGTTAAGGATGTTTGAACCGTCGATCGGCATATTCTTGAAGTTGCAGCTGCCTGCTCTCTGGAAATGCTTTCTTTCCGTGTACTTGCCGAAGTGGATATCGCCGCTTATGTATTCAGCCTGAGTAAAACGGGCATTTACGATCCAGTAGGGAACATAGATCCCGCAGATGTTCTCGGGGACGGCTTTGTTCTTGACCTCTTTTGGAATGATCGGATTCTTGAGGAATTTCTCTTTGACTCTTTTCAGTGCCTCTGTTTTGGTTATCTTGAAAGGGATAAGTCCGTCAGGTCTGTATTCCTTCGAAATCCTCGTAAAATTGATAGCCGGATTACCGCAGTAGATACAGAACGTTGAGACTTCAGTATCACTCGTAACAACTTCCGCTCCGCAGTGAGCACATGTATAGACTCTGGTGTCATAGTACTTGGAATGGATATCTGCGTTGAAATCGCTGACATCCTCAGGAGAAAACATGCTGCCGCATGCGGCGCATTCCAGTTTTTGCGACGCAGGATTAAAGATGAGCTTTCCTGAACAATTTGAGCAAAGAACCGCCATTCGAAAATCTCCCTTAACCAAATATAAATATTACTATTTCTGTTGCAGGCGTGCAAATGATGACTGCAAATTGACATTTCACACCGCTCCTTTTAAGATTAGTTCATTGAAAAAGGGGAGAGGCTATGAGCGAGATCGCAGAGACAATCGAAGAGCGCGAAAGAGGCGAAAATATCGGATTAGGAATACTCGGTGCTCTTTTGTTTGCGCTGATTGGAGGCGGATTGTGGGTGCTGTTCTTTCGCTGGAACCTTTTCCACGAGATATGTGCCGTGGCATGCGTGACAGGTGCCGTAATAGGGTATAGGCTCTTCACTAAGTCCAGAAGTTTAAAGGGCGTGCTCATCTCTATGGCGGCAGCAATAATCGTGATGCTTATCGCGAGTTATACCAATCTTTCCATAGATGTCTTCTTTGCTTACAGGACCTGGTTCGAAAACGGTCAGGTCGATCATCAACTGAGTTTTATCCAGGCGGTTGCCGGGGCATATCAGTTCCTTGTTGAACCGGAAGTAATGACTTACTGTCTCAAGGAGTTAGGTTACGGAATGCTTTTCTGGGCAGTGGGCTCGTTTGTCTTTGTCGCTGACGGGATAAAGTATTACAGAGAACAGAAAGAATACTGATCGGAGATAACAGATGGCCAGGACCAAGAGCGGATCTTACAATACAAAGCAGTCATGTGAGATATTGAATTTCCTGAAAGAGCATGCGGGCTCTCATTTCACGAGCCAGGAGATATCCGATCATTTCAGGGCTTTGGGGATAAACATCGGCCAGGCGACGATCTACAGGAGACTTGACCGTCTGACCACCGAAGGTCTTGTAAACAAGTATATTATCGACGAAAAATCACCCGCATGTTACGAATACATAGGCACGGATAATTGCAGCTGCGGTACGTGCTATCACATGAAGTGCGAGAAGTGCGGAAAGCTCATCCATTTGAGCTGTGATGAGATAAATGAGTTTTTCGACCATGTATCAAAAGAACACGGATTCCTTTTAGATCCCAAGCGGACCGTATTCTACGGACTCTGCAACGAATGCAATGACAGCGAAAACCATTGCGGTGAGGATGCTTGCAGCTGCAGCGGTCATGACTCAGGCTGCGGTTGCCACGACGGCGAAAAACACGATAATTGACGCGTTGCCTGAGAAGCACGGCGTCACGGAAAACTCATGAATAAACGATTGCGATTGATAAGGCTGATCAAGCCTCAGAGCATATTTGCGCGCTTGGTTACTTCGTCTCTTCTGCGCTTGATAATGCGTGCGCGGAAGATAAGGAGTACGATCACGAGCAGCAGGATGAGTCCCGACAGAACGGCAAAAGTGATGAGAACGCTCCTTACATTTGTAAGGTTGGTCTTTTTCTCGGGATTGATCTCAACGACTCCGGCCTTTTTCTCTATTACGACCACCATCGTTCCGATCAGATAAGTCTTGTCGGAATAGGCTTTGCAGAGCGGTATCTCCAGCGTCTGCTGCTCGGCGGAAGTGTCTATGACAGCCTCGGACAGGTCGATCCTGTTGGTGCTTCCGAGCTGTGCTCTTGAAGACGTGGTGGTGATATAGGGATCGAGCACGATCCTTTGCTCTGAAATATAGAGGTTTGTGTCTGAGAGGAGATCGTCCATCTGGACGCGCGCTTCTTCGATGAGGGGAGCAAACTCGCTCTCCGTGATCTCGACCGTTGCAAATGTGGAGAAACCGTATTCGAAGAGCTTGATAAGATCTGAATATCTGATATTTGCATCAGCAGCGTTGAAAACGCAGCCTACGAGCGTTCTGTTATTCTTCCTTGCAGCGGCACAGAGAGTATAGCCTGCGGTGTTGGTAAATCCGGTCTTTCCGCCGATGTAGTATTCGTAGCCGTATTGTGTTGTGTTGACGAACTTGTTGCCGTTTGAGATCTCTCTGACGCTGCTGTATTTGTTTGTTGCGTTTATCTTGTAGTTGAGCGTCTTGGCGATCTCCGAGTAATTCGTGTTCGATATTGCTTCGTTGAGGATGAGCGCCATGTCGTAAGGCGTCGTCACATTATCCGGAGTGGAAAAACCGAACGCGGATGAGAAATGCGTGTTGAGACAGCCGATCTCTGAAGCTTTTGCGTTCATCATATCGCAGAAGTCTTCCTCTGTTCCGGCCATGAACATTCCCAGAACGAGGCTGCAGTCGTTTGCGGACTTAAGCACTGCGGAGTATACGAGATCCTTTACGGAGATCTCCTCGCCTTCCTGAAGACTGAGTTTTACGTAATCTCCGGGTATCTCTTTGATCTTGGCGGCCATCTCGGGAGTGATAGTGACGACAGTATCGGGTTCCAGTTTCTCCAGAGCGAGGAGTACTGTCATGACCTTGGTCATTGAGGCCGGTTCTTTTTGGACGTCGTACTCGTTGCCCAAAAGGATGGAGCCGCTGTTCGCATCGTAGAGCACATAGGAAGCGGCTGAGATCTGCGGAGCGTCCTCGTGGACCTCGTTTAAAAGATCGGTCTTGCGCTCTGCCGCTGTGACGATGCCGTCGTCTTCGACAGTTGTGACAGCAGGTTCTGTGGACTCTGTAGTCTCTTCAGGATCAGCGAAAACAGCAAACCCCGCAAAACCCCAAAGGGCCGTGAGAGTAAGCACAAGTGATGCCAAAGCTGCCGATATCTTCTTCCCGAATACTGTCATAGAGACTCCGTTCTTATGTTTAGTCTGTATATTTTAAAGCAAAACCCCGAAAAAACAAAATTGAAGGTCTTGTAATATATTTAATAAAATTGCGAAATGTTTTACTGTATAATTAGCAAGGTTGTAGGAAGGGGTCATAAATGGCGATTATCAGGACTACAGATACAGACAGGCAGGACTTTGATTCTGCTGTAAATGAACTTAAAGAATATTTCTCGTCGCTGGGAGCCCGTAAAGGCAGGACATTGACATACAATGTCCTTACATACGGATGTCAGCTCAACGAATCAGATTCCGAGAAACTCTCGGGAATGCTGTCGGCAATGGGGCTCGAGGCTTCTTCGGGCGGCGAGCTCGATGATGCGGATGTCATCGTATTCAATACGTGTTCCATCAGGGAAAACGCCGACAGGCACCTTTTCGGAAATCTCGGCGTGTTCAAAACGCTGAAGAAGAATGACCGCGATGTCATCATCGCAATCTGCGGCTGCATGATGAAGGTACCCGAGAACGTCGCAAGGATAAAGAAATCCTATCCCTACGTAGATCTGGTCTTCGATCCGCAGCAGCTTCACCGGTTCCCTGTTCTCTTAAGGGATTCCATCAGGGACAGGAAGCAGCTGGTCAATATCTCCGCCGATGACTATATCGCCGAAGACAGCTTTTTCCCGATCGACAGAAAAAGAAAGTTCAGAGCGCTCGTGCCCATCATGTACGGGTGCAACAATTTCTGTTCTTACTGCATCGTTCCGTATGCGAGAGGCAGGGAGCGGTCGAGGGATTTCGAAGAGATCGTCAGGGAACTCGCTGATCTTGCATCCAAAGGCTACAAGGAAGTAATGCTCCTCGGACAGAATGTAAATTCATACAAGGGTGAAGGCGGAAAGACCTTTGCCGACATATTGAGAGCCGCATCGGACTTCAAGGAATTCTCAAGAGTAAGGTTCATGTCTTCACATCCCAAGGATCTGTCTGATGAAGTAATAGACATAATGGCCGAAAGACCCAATGTCGAAAAACACCTGCATCTCGCGATGCAGTCAGGCTCCGACCGTGTCCTCAAAGAAATGAACCGCCCGTATACGATAGAGAAGTTCCTGGGTATTGCGGAACAGTTCAGGACGAAGGTTGAGGGCGGATCGCTCACCACGGATATTATCGTGGGTTTCCCGGGAGAGACAGAGGAGGATTTCGAAGAGACGCTGAAAGCCATCGAAAAAGCAAAGTTCGATGCCGCGTTTACTTTTCAGTATTCTGCAAGACCGGGCACGAAGGCTGCTTCTTTCGAGAACCAGATCCCGGCTGACGTTGTCACGGAGCGTTTCGGAAGACTTACCGAATATACGAACAGATATGCCGAAGAGTCCAACTCGAGGCTTGTCGGAAAGACTATGGAAGTCCTTATCGAAGGCATAAGCAAGGCAGGAGACATGACATTCTCCGGCAGGACGATAACCAATCATCTCGTCAACTTCACCATTCCCGGAGAACTCGGGATAGATATAGGGCCCGACATGCTCGAAGGAAGGCTCTGCGAGGTCAGGATCGACCATGCGAGACCTTATTCGGTTGACGGAGTGCTCGTCAGCATTAAGGGGGAATAAACATTGTCTGATAACGGTTTTGATGAGAATAACGTTAAGGCGGCAGGTCAGTTCCCGATGAGCCTTTCGGACCTTAAGCCCGGTGAACTCTCGCCCATGATGCAGCACTATGCCGAGATGAAGGCCAAGTGTCAGGATTCTTTCCTTTTTTACCGTTTGGGCGACTTCTATGAGATGTTTTTCGACGATGCGGTCAGGGGAGCCAAGATCCTTGAACTCGCACTTACGAGAAGAGACTGCGGTTCAGGCTACAGGGCGCCCATGTGCGGCATTCCTTTCCATGCTTATTCGACTTACGCCAACAGGCTCGTACAGGCAGGATACAAGGTTGCGATCTGCGAGCAGCTCGAAGATCCTTCAGTAGCCACAGGGCTTGTAAAGAGAGGCATCATTAAGATACTTACGCCCGGCACCATTACAGAATCGGGCGGCCTCGAAGACCGTAAGAACAACTTCCTCATGAGCATCTGCTGCGTCGGCACCCAGTTCGGCGTGGCATGCGCTGATATCTCGACGGGAGACTTTGAGGCGACACAGCTTACTCTTACAGACAACGGCGAGCACCTGATAAACCTCATAGGCAAATATTCTCCTTCGGAGATTATCTACAACTCGAATTTTGAAGACACACCCGAGATCACGGCTATCAGGAACGGTACCGGAATCGCGCTCACGAGAAGGAACGACAGGGACTTTTCGGAGAGCCTTTTCAAAAACAGCGGAACTGCCGTACAGGATGCGAAGCTGTTTACGAATCCCGAGCTGATGTTCTGCGCGTGCTCAGCGCTCCTGCTCTATGCGGAAGAAACGCAGACAGAACAGGTAAAGCACCTTGACGTTGTCAGATGCTATAAGATCTCGGATACGATGGAACTCGACATCGCGACCAGAACAGGTCTCGAACTCACGTCGACCATAAGGACAAAGCAGAAGAGAGGCTCGCTCCTCTGGGCGCTCGACAGGACAAAGACTTCCATGGGCGCAAGACTTCTGCGCAAATGGGTGGAAGAACCGCTTATCTCCGTAAGAGCCATCAACAGAAGGCTTGATGCTGTCGGTGAAGCGAAAGAAAGATACATGGCCCGTCAGCAGATCATAGAAGGCCTCACTGGGCTTTACGACATAGAGCGTCTTGCGGGAAAGGTCTCGCTCGGGACCTGCAATGCCAGAGATCTTTTGTCGCTTCGTAATTCTCTCCGCAAGATCCCGTTCGTAAGAGAAGGCCTTGAGGAGTTTTCCAAGGGCTTGTTCAAAGAGATAAAGACGGCAATGGATCCGTTGCCGGATATCCTGACGCTCCTCGAGAATGCTATCAGTGAAGATGCGCCCGTTACGGTCAAGGACGGCGACATCATTAAGAGAGGTTATTCCGCGGAATGTGACGAGCTTTACGATCTTGCCAAGAATGCCAAGGAATACATCATGCAGCTCGAAAACAACGAGCGCGAGAGGACCGGCATCAAGACACTCAAGATCGGTTACAACAAGGTCTTCGGATATTTTATCGATATCCCTAGAAGCCAGTCAGACAAGGTCCCTGAAGAATATGTCAGAAAGCAGACCCTGGTCAATAACGAACGTTACATAACGCCGCAGATCAAGGAACTTGAGGATAAGATAGTAACTGCATCATCCCGCCGAATCGCTCTGGAATATGAGCTGTTCACCCAGGTCCGTGATGCGGTGCAGGCGGTATCGCAGAAGCTTTTCGACACTGCGAGAGCGATAGCCCAGACCGATGTCATCACTTCGCTCGCGGAACTTGCCGAGAACGAGAATTATGTAAAGCCCGTCATCGACGATTCCGAGATCATAGAGATAAAGAACGGCAGGCACCCTGTTGTCGAGCAGATGATGAGATCGTCGCATGAGGTTTTCGTACCGAACGACATTTCGATGAACGAAGACAAGAGACTCATGGTCCTGACAGGACCCAACATGTCCGGTAAATCGACATTTATGAGACAGACGGCCCTTATCGTCCTGATGGCCCAGATCGGTTCGTTTGTTCCTGCCGACAGCGCGAGGATAGGTCTTGTGGACCACATCTTTACGAGGATCGGCGCTTCTGACGACATCTCAACAGGTCAGTCAACATTCATGGTCGAGATGAAGGAAGTCTCATACATCCTGAAGAATGCGACCAGAAGGAGCCTTTTACTCCTCGATGAGGTCGGAAGAGGAACGAGCACATACGACGGACTTTCGATCGCGTGGGCCGTCATTGAATATATCGTGGATCCGAACATCCTTTACTCAAGGACGATCTTCGCCACACACTATCACGAACTGAACCAGCTCGAGAGGCTGAACAGAGGCGTTTACAATAATCACGTTGAAGTAAGGGAAGAAGGCGACAGCGTGGCTTTCCTGCATAAGATAGCGCCCGGCGGAACGTCCGACAGTTACGGTATTGAGGTTGCAAGACTCGCAGGGCTCCCTGCGGACGTTCTCAAGCGTTCGGGTTCGATCCTTTCGGAACTCGAGAGGATAGGAAAGTTCAAGGTCAAGGGAAACAGGGAGACGATGGGCAACGATGAGGAGCTTTCATCAGAAGTCATGCCCGGCCAGGAATCCTTCTTCAATCCTGACAATGTCGTATACAGGAAAGAGGACAAGATCCGCCAGACCTTAAGGGAACTCGATCCGACGAGATTAACTCCAATCGAGGCGATGAATATCCTTTATGAATTGAAGCAGAAGTGCTCGGAGGAAGACGTTGGGACGGATTAATGTATTAGATACGAAGACCGCAAATGCCATCAAGGCCGGCGAGGTCATTGAGCGCCCCGTCTCTGTTGTTAAGGAGCTTTTTGACAATGCCTTGGACAGCGGTGCCACGAGAGTCACAGTGGAATTTGCAGGCGGCGGTATCTCTCTGATCCGTGTAACAGACGACGGATGCGGAATGGACAGGGAAGACGCGGAAAAGGCGTTCCTCATTCATGCGACATCAAAACTTCAGTCGATTGAGGATATCTATACGCTCTCCACGATGGGATTCAGGGGCGAAGCACTTGCGTCCATCGCGGCATGTTCAGATGTATCGCTTACCACTTGCCTGAATGGTGAAGATAAAGGTACAAGAGTTGTCTATGAAGACGGTTTTCTCAAAGATATCAGCGAATGTCCTTCGTGTTCCGGAACGACCGTTGAGGTCAGGAATCTTTTCAAGAATCTTCCGGCAAGATATAAGTTCCTGAAAAAGGACTCTACCGAGGGCATGTATATCACGGGCCTTATCGAAAAGCTCGCGATCATCGCTCCTGAGATATCGATCAAGCTCATAAAGGACGGTACGGTCCTTTTCACCACGCCCGGAAACGGTTCTGCTACTGACGCTGTTTATGCCGTTTACGGTAAAGAAACGGCGAAAGCGCTCGTTCCCGTCAGCTATAAACAGGAAGGCGGAAGGATAGAGGGTTTTACTGGCCTTACCTCTTTTGTCAGAGGCAACAGGGGACTTCAGGTCGTTTTTGTCAACGGAAGGCTCATACACAGTAAGACCGTGTCTGCGGCCATCGATGAGGCATATAAGAACGCCGTCATGAAGAATAAGTTCCCAATATGCTTTCTCATGATATATTGCGAACCCGGAACCGTTGACGTCAATGTTCACCCGCAGAAGAGCGAAGTAAAGTTCAGCAGCGACAATGATATCTTCAGACTCGTATACCACGGGATAAAAGATGCGCTTAACAAGAGCGGTGAAGCCGGAATGACATTCGGAGGCATCGCTTCCAAGGTGGAGGAAGAGGCTGAATCCGGAACACAGCTCCGGTATGATTTCTCTGCTTCCCAGTCTGCTTCGGGACCGTCATCCCAGACCTCATCCCGGACGTCATCTCCTTCCGTCAGCTCTCATAAGCTCGGACAGCAGGGCGGCGATCCCGCTGCGGCAAACAGACTCCTAAAGATATTGTCTGAATTCAAGCCGGATATAGAAGCGCTCAAAGAGGATACGGCAGGATCACAGAACGGTACTCTTACGGAAACGCAGACAGGATCACAGGCAGAACTTCAGGATACGGATGCTCCCGGTGTTCCTGATGTGTTTATCCCGCCTGTAGCGGAGAATCCGCAGCCTCAGGCACCCGCCATCATTGATGATGTTACGGAGAACCGCACTATTACCGATATCGACAGGCTCGCTGCCGCAAGTTTTGTCGGCATAATATTCTCGACATACATCATTCTTCAGAATGAGGATATCTGTTTCATCGTTGATCAGCATGCCGCGCACGAAAGAGTGCTTTACGAGGAGTTCATGGTGAAGAAGAAACCCGGCGCGCCGGTCGCGGTCGAACAGGTGCTGACTCCTCAGATACTGACGCTTTCCTGGGAAGATTACAGCTTCGTGGAAGACAATCTTTCCCGTTTTGAGGAAAACGGTTTTGAACTGGAGCTTTTGGGTGACAGACAGATTGCCGTAAGGACAGTCCCTTTGGGAAAAGCAGGCAGGCAGTCTGCGGTTTTCGGTGAGATCCTTACCGATCTTAAACGTGAAGTGCCTTCGAAGTCTGATATCTGGTATCAGCTTATACAGACGACCGCATGCAAAGCAGCGGTCAGAGCAGGTGACAGACTTACCGAACAGGAAGCCATGAGCCTTATCGAAAAGCTCTCAAAGCTTGAAGATCCTTATCACTGCGCACACGGAAGACCGACATTCTTTACCGTGTCAAAGAAGGATTACGAGAAGAATTTTAAGAGAATAGTCTGATGGAAAAGTCATTTCCCGTTTTCGAGAAGTATTCATATATACCGGTGATCGCGGGACCGACCGCGAGCGGAAAGAGTGCGCTTGCGTTAGCGATATGCAGGGAAGCGGACGGCGAACTGGTATGCGCTGATTCCATGCAGATATACAAAGGTCTTGATATCGGGACAGCCAAGGACAGCAAAGAAGAACTAGGAGACATCCCGCATTATCTTACCGATATCGTTGATCCCGGTACTGATTTCTCCGTCTACGATTATGTGAGCACGGCGATCCCGGTCATCAGGGATATCCTCGAAAGGGGGAAGCTTCCGGTGGTATGCGGCGGCACCGGCCAGTATATATCTTCGCTGCTTTACGGTCTTGATTACGGTACTGGTGATGAAAAGGCCGAACTCGAAGCGACAAAGGAACTTGAAGAAGAGTTCAGCCGTACGGGAATAGAGCCTTTGTATGCGCGTTTGAAGGAAGAAGATCCCGAAGCGGCAGCTCTCATTCATCCGAATAACACAAGGCGCGTGATAAGGGCTTTGGCAGTCCATAAGGCATTGGGCATTACATTCAGCGAGAAGAACAGAAGATCCAAAACAGGCGGCCCCGTATTTCCTTTCAAGGTCTTCATGATCGACTGGGACAGGGAAGAACTCTATGACAGGATCAACAGGAGAGTCGGCATAATGGTCGAGAACGGACTTGTTGACGAAGCAAAGATGCTGATGTCTTTGAATGTCGACAGGTCATCCACGTGCTGGCAGGCGATAGGCTACAAGGAGATGCTGAATTACCTTGAAGGTGTTGAGACTTTAGAGCAGGCCTGCGACAGGATCAGGATCGGCACGAGGCATTATGCCAAGAGACAGCTGACCTGGTTAAGGAGTATGGGAGAAGACGTTACGAAGATCGCTCCGGATGATCCTGAAATCAATTCAAAGCTGGTGCTCGGACTCTGCAGATAAGCGTAAATGACCGGCCTTTTTTCCCGGGTTTGCGTCAAATCCCGGAAAAAACCCTGAAAAAGGCGCTTTGTTTTTATACAACTTTTAATCTGATTGTATGATAGACGGATTTTCCACGGCAATAATCCTCAAATAATACGAAAAAGTTGAGACTGGACATGTTTTTTACGCATTGGAAAGAGCTTTCGCCGTGAGACATTAAAAGTCCGCAAACGCAATAAAATAGCGTTGTGACGGGTATCACAACGCTATCGGGAAAACTTGGTCGGTTTGATTTTGTCAATAAAATTTCAATACTGGTCTCACATTTGGGGAGGCTTCCCATTTTTGCTTGCAAATCCGCACGGAGCATAAATAATTAGAATACACACCCAATAGGGCCCTTTAAGAAGTATGCAGGAGGTATTTAATCAATTGTGTAACGATGCAGTCCTACTACCTTGCCTAGGATCCTGCAGCCTTCAGTATTGAAAGGAATGGGAGAGTAGGCATCGTTCTCAGGAAACAGATAGGGAATGCCGTTTTTCTTGCCAAAACGCTTTACCGTGGCTTCTTCATTGATCAGGGCAGCGATAATGTCGCCTTCATCGCATGTATTCTGTTTGCGTACGATGATGAGATCACCGTCCAGGATGTGAGCGTTGATCATACTGTTGCCGCGGACCTTGAGCATAAAGGCTTCGGAATCGCCGATTATCGATTTGCTGACCAGGAATGAGTCACTGTAATCCTCATGCGCCAAGATCGGAACACCCGCTGTGATCTTACCGATCACGGGTACCCTGGTGTAGCTGCTCAGACCGGTTACGTTGGAAGTGACGGATTCCGGTTCAGCTTCATCCGAACTCTGGCGGATAACGATCGCTCTCCTGAGACCGGGTCTGTACTCGATGCGCCCTTGACTGTCAAGTTGCTTGAGATAAGTATGAACAGAAGATGTGGATTTGAGTCCTACGCCTGCACATATATCACGGACAGAAGGTGAGATCTGTTTTTGATTGATATAGTCGCAGATGTATTTGTATACACGTTCTATGGTCTTATTGTCTCCGGTTTGCATACTATGCCTCCAAACATATTTTCTTTTAATGATAACATTAAATTCCGTCGTGTCAAACAATTGTTCATTACGGAGAAGGATACTTGTATTTATGATTAAATAGGAGATTTTGATTATGAAGAAAAATATAAAGATCAAGCATAAGAAGATTGAAGTAAAGGACATTGATGACGAGATGAAGGATATTTCCTCTTTTGACGAGGCAAAGGCAATAATCGAGACCAGACTTAATCATCTCCACTCGGATCTGTTTATAAGAACAAAGGCTGAGGAAGCGCTTCTTAACAACATCCTTAAGTCGGAAGATGAGATCAAGACTGCATTGATGGATGTGTATGCCGGTTATTATTCGCCCTGCAAGGTTACGGATACGGTATTTGTTCCGAAAGGCGACGGAGACATGAATGACATGATGATAGATTTTTCGGAAGGTTACGACGATTTTGTCCGTGACATGCAGGTGGCATATGCTGAGAAGCTTGACAGAAAAAGAAAGGCTGCGCAGCTCGTGAAGAATATCCTTTCTCTGAAGTATCCGTATTCCAGGGTTCTTTATCTTTCATACTATCAGCTGAAGGATCCAGATGATGTTGCCGATATGCTGTACTTCAGCAGAGCTACTTTTTACAGATCAAAATCATTGGGAATAAACATGCTCACGAAGATTTATTATCCTCATTTGGGTAACGGCGATGATGGCGATGACGGAACCTGTAAAAAGGCAGCAGGGAAAGGTGACAAGCCTATAAAGCCCAAAAAGAAGAGAGGACGCAAAGTGAAAGGGGCAGCTATGGCTGCAGCAAGGTGAGCTTCACTGAAGAAGGCATAACTGTCCCGGATGGCCGGAACGGAAGAACAAGACTTCTTACTTTTCCGAAACAATGCTATAATCGCCGCAGTAGGTATTATCTATGGGAATGAATCAGGAAGACAGGAATACATCGTCCGCACAGTCAAATTATGGCAGATCAAGTGTCATGATCGACTTTTTGGGCTGTTCTTACCGCGCAACGGTAAGGCTTATAAAGGGACTTCCGTCGCGTTTTGTTAATTTCGTAAAGCGTAAGATCAAGGAATACCGCAACAGACCAAAGAGAAAGGACATCAGCCGTGTCTATGTCGTAGTAGGGTATACGACAAAGAAACGTGTTGACGAAAAGTTCAATGCGGAGAGACGTATGATGATCATCAGAAGAGGACTCCTTGTGCTGATCTTCCTTCTTATCCTGTTCATTGCCGTGGACAGGTTTACCGGTCTCATCAACTACGGCGAACTGTCTCAGATATTCGGTATAGAGTCCTGGGAAGAGGTTATGGAGAACGATCCTTTTGCCGACAAGACCACCGAAAGCACGAGCTTCATAGTTACAGAGGTAAGCGACCCAGGCTAAAAGACTGCCAGGCTATATGACAGACAATTTATAACGTTAACAAAATGAAAGTTTGCATCTGCGAACTTTCATTTTTTAATTGCCTATTGAAATTGCGAAATTGTTGTAATACTATACATAACGATTGGTTTGAACTAGGTTGTTTTACCTAAGCTTTCAGTCTACAAAATGAATTTTTAGCTTCGCGAACTTGCAAAATGGTTCGGAGCAAAAGAAAGGTGGAAATCTTATGGATTACAAGATTGAGAATGAGTATCTTAACGATCTCATGCAGAAGGTTATGGCAAGGAATGCTAATGAGCCTGAATTTCACCAGGCAGTATATGAATTCCTTAACTCTATCGCACCGGCTCTTCCGGTACACCCTGAGCTTATCGAGAAGCAGGTTCTTGAGAGAATCGTAGAGCCTGAGCGTCAGATCATGTTCAGAGTTGCCTGGATCGACGATAATGGCAAGATTCAGGTTAACCGTGGTTACAGAATCCAGTTCAACAGCGCTATCGGACCTTACAAGGGCGGTATCAGACTCCATCCTTCAGTAAATATCAGCATCCTTAAGTTCCTCGGCTTCGAGCAGATCTTCAAGAACTCACTCACAGGTCTCCCTATGGGCGGCGCTAAGGGTGGTTCTGACTTCGATCCTAAGGGCAAGTCTGACAACGAAGTTATGGCTTTCTGCCAGAGCTTCATGCGTGAGCTTTACAGACATATCGGACCTGACTGCGATGTACCTGCAGGCGACATCGGAACAGGCGCAAGAGAGATCGGCTTCATGTTCGGTCAGTACAAGAAGATCGTTAACGAGTTCTCCGGTGTTCTCACAGGTAAGAAGCTCTCATTCGGCGGTTCACTCGCTAGAACACAGGCTACAGGTTATGGTCTTTGCTACTTCGTAAATGCACTTCTCCGTGAGAAGATGAATACTTCTTTCGAGGGCAAGACAGTTGTTATCTCCGGTTCAGGTAACGTTGCTATCTATGCTACAGAGAAGGCTCAGCAGCTCGGCGCTAAGGTCGTTGCTCTTTCTGACTCCAACGGTTATGTATATGATCCTGAGGGCATCAAGCTTGATATCGTTAAGGACATCAAGGAAGTTAAGAGAGGCAGAATCAGCGAGTATGCTGACAGAGTACCTTCCGCTAAGTACACAGCAGATGAGAACGGTTCAAAGGGTATCTGGACAATTCCTTGCGACATCGCTCTTCCTTGCGCAACACAGAACGAGCTTAACCTCGAGTCAGCTAAGACACTCGTTGCTAACGGCGTAAAGGTTGTCGGTGAGGGCGCTAACATGCCTACAACACTCGACGCTACAAAGTTCTTCCAGGACAACGGTGTATTCTTTACACCCGGTAAGGCTTCCAACGCAGGCGGTGTTGCTACATCAGGTCTTGAAATGTGCCAGAACAGCGCTCGTCTCTCATGGACATTCGAGGAAGTTGACGCTAAGCTCAAGGGCATTATGGAGAACATCTTCCACACAGTTGATGCTACAGCTAAGGAAGTCGGCTGCGAGAATAACTACGTTGTCGGCGCTAACATTGCAGGTCTCCTCAAGGTTTCCGATGCAATGATCGCTCAGGGCTGCATCTGATAATCAGATTCCAAAAGATATTATTAAGGGGTTGCGACGGTTTGCCGCAACCCTTTTTTATGCCTGAACGCGATTATGACATTTATACACAAACTAAGCGTTTTGCCACAGTTTTCTTTTAATATCTGTTAATTGGCAATAGCAATGGTGATGATATAATTGAGTGGCTTTTCGAAAAGTATTTAATGGAGATTTATATTAAAAATGAGTAATAACGACCGCGGCTCTGCGGGGAATAAAACCCGTAAGAAGTCTAAGGCCTTAAGTTATATCGTCAGGTTTATTGCAGCAGTCCTGGGACTTGCTGTAGGTTTTTTCCTATATTGGGTCTATCTTTTCGGCGAGACATTCGTAGATGTTCCTGTTATGAACCAGGAAGATTACTCAACCATAGCTATTGAAGACAGCGGAAGCACCACGGGAGGAGACGTTTCCTCATCCTGGTTTGACGGCGGACACACAAGACTTTACTATGATCCTTCGCATCCCATCCTTGAAGTTAAGCAGAAGGATCCGGATATCGAGAATATCCTTGTTTTCGGCATCGATGCCAGAGATTCCAGCGACTATACATGCCGTTCTGACGCCATGATGGTCGTATCCATCAACAGACGCGACAAATGCGTTAAGATAATCTCCCTCATGAGAGATACAGGCGTATATCTCGGCGATACGGAGGAGACTCTCGGCTCCAGGCTCAACAAGCTTAACTCTGCCTATCACTACGGCGGCGTCGGCATGATGATCAATACGATCAATGTTACTTTCGGACTTGATATCCAGCGCTTTGTCATGTTCGACTTTGGAAGCGCTTCGAGCATAATCGACCTCTGCGGCGGTGTTGAACTCGACATTAAGCCTGAAGAACTCTCATATGCAAACCGTTACCTTGACCAGATGTATCTGCTCGACGGCAATGATTCACCTCACCTTGAGAGGGGCGGTGTCCAGACTCTTGACGGACATCAGGCCGTTGCATGGTCGAGGATCAGATATCTCGATTCCGACTTCGTAAGAGCTTCGAGACAGAGAAGAGTCGCCACGGCACTCATGGCAAAGGTAAAAGATATGAGCTATGCGCGCAAGCTCCAGCTCCTTAACGATTCTGCGGGAGTTTTCGAGACAAATATGCGTTCTGTTGATATAATGCGTGTGGCACTTAACTGTTTCGATTGTATGGACAATCTGGAAGAACACAGGATCCCTGATGACGGCCTTTACACCGTCCAGAACGATCCCTGGATGATGAAGATAGATTTTGCAGCTCAGAAGAAGAGCCTTAACGAATATATTTGGGGTGAATAAAAATGAGTAAGACAGTAGCAACTTGTATTGCAGAGACCAACCTGGTCCAGGGAGAACCGCAGGAGAATGTATTCTTTCTTACACTCTCACGTAAGATCGAAGATTTCCCGAACGAATTCCTGAGGACAGCCAGATCGACGTCTCCTATTCAGATCTGCGCTATTTTCTCAACGATCGGACCTGATAACCTCTCCGCAGTACTCAACCTTGAACTGAACGCGGAACTCGAGAAGATTGCGGCGGCATGCTCAAACCAGGCTGTCCTTGATTTCGAAGGATTTGCAAATCAGGTTATAAACAACCTTAACGTAAAGGTATGCAATTTCGCTGCCAACAAGGGTACTCAGTTCAAGACTTCAATGTCCATGTTCGTTATCGAAGGCGACATCCTCCGCGTTATCCATGTAGGTATCACGAAGGCTGTTCTCTTCAGGAACAACCGCATCATGCTCCTTACTGAAGAGCAGACGGTAGCACACAGATATGTCCAGATGGGCGCCATCCAGCCCGGTGAGGAACTCACTCACCCCGAGAACATGAACCTCACACAGTATCTCGGCAAGATGCCTCAGGAAGGCCCTGTCAACGCAGACAAGAAGGTTCACTTAAAGCTTCAGGACAACGACGAGCTCTTCCTCATGGGTGTCGGTCTTTCAAGAAAGCTTCCTTCACAGATGCGCAACTCCATCATCGCAAAGCCTCTGACCACTGAAGTCAAGGCAAAGGAGATCATCAATGCGGCTGTAAGCTACGGCCTCAAGTCCGGACTTACCCTTATCGATATCAAGGTTGAATCAACATTCCTGCTCCCCGGCGATGCCGTCATCAACAGCAATCTGAAGACTGAGGCACCGGTTGCTCAAAGACCCGGAAACGCTGCCAAGACGCAGAATGCAAATGATTTCACCAATTTCGAAAAAGAAGAGAGCGCAGATGACACGATAAACTATGTTCCCGGTTCGGCTACCGCAGCAGTTGCCGGTATGTCTGACCCGGAAGAAGAGGAGCCTATCGTAAACGAGAAGAAAGAGAAGATCAAAACGATTATCATCCCCATCGTTATCTTCATCGTCTGCGTATTGCTGGGCTTCGGCGTTACGTTTATGGTATTCAACATGAAGGATCTCATCAGCTTTACTGAAGCTACGACGTTCCTTCCCACATCCGCAGGCTCGGTTCTCTATGCGGCAAGTGACGGAGTGCCTGTATATTCTCAGGCATCTCTTGACTCAACTGTCATCGGAAACCTCAACCGCGGTGATGTTGTAACGCTTCAGGAGATAACTGACAGCACATTCTCCAAGGTTATCACGGCAAATAACGTAACGGGATATGTCCTGAGCGCACAGCTTCTGGAAGAAGATCCCACATATTTCGACGAGACAACCGAGATGACAGGTGATCCCACACCTATACCGACAACAGAGACTGCTGAGTCAACCACACAGATGACTACAACTGCAGTCCAGACAGACCAGATCTGGAGCACGACAAAGGCTACGACAACGAGCAGTGAGTCCAGTGACAGCAGCGCAACTGTTGAGCCGCCGGATGATGTCACACCTACACCTAACCCTGACGGCGGCAACGGCGGCGGAGACAATGGCGGCGGAGACAACGGCGGCGGAGACAACGGCGGCGGTGACAACGGCGGCGGAGACAACGGCGGCGGAGACAACGGCGGCGGAGACAACGGCGGCGGAGACAACGGCGGCGGAGACAACGGCGGCGGCGACAGCGGCGGC
>Ga0247611_10002566_pt1 | contig 28899 bp, 33 predicted proteins | sample 177DNAGHGhighgp2_FD_192422 | JGI IMG/M metagenome (GOLD analysis project Ga0247611, IMG submission 192422) | Sheep rumen microbial communities from Palmerston North, Manawatu-Wanganui, New Zealand - 1770 DNA GHGhigh gp2 | ecosystem: Host-associated > Mammals > Digestive system > Stomach > Rumen... | reverse complement strand
AAACTTTTTATTTCTATTTGATTTTCGGTTATTATATATAAGTTTCGTGGGTATCCTATTATTTCCGCTAATCCTTCTATTTGTGCCCATTGACTTGCTGTTCCATAATAAAATAGATTACGTAATTTATTACAATTATAAAAAGCAAGACTTCCAATACTCGTAATACCTTCGCCTATGTTTATATAACTTAAATTATTGCAATTTTCAAATGCCTTATTCCCAATATTAGTGATATAGTCAGGGATGGTAATATAAGTTACTGTTTTGTCTTTTATGCCGTTAATTGTATATTTATTATCTATTTTTTCCCAATCAAAAATGTCAAGATAACTTTCATCAATTGACCATTTTGCGGTTAATGTAATATCTTCTGTAACGGTGTAACCAATAAAAGACCATTGTTCATTTCCTACATACCACCCGTCAAGAGTATAACCTATTTTTTGTGGAGTATCTGGGGTAGGACATTTTTTACTTTCTTCTACTTGTATGGGTGCTATTCTTGTCCCGCCGTCAGAATTAAAAGTTACCGTATAATAAGTTGTAGAAGGGTTATTGTTTTCACTTGACGGCGTATTATTAGTGGGCTGTATTGTGTTGTTTGGTAGGGGATTATTTGTGTTTGTATCGGTATTATCACAAGCCGTAAAGCCTATCGCACAAAAAACGCAAAGCACACATAAAACTAATAGGGTAAAAATCTTTTTCATAAAATTTCCTTTGCAAGCAAGTTTTTTCGCTTGCATTATATCATAATTTAAAAGTTTTAGCAATAATTTTATTGTTTCGACAGTAATAAGTCTTTTTATTCGCAAAATACGTTCTTTCTATTGACTTTTTTATAAAATATTAGTAAAATAAAACCATATCAACCGTACAGTTGGAGATATTATGAAAAAACTTTTTAAAATAGCGATCAATTTTATGGCTATCGCGGTAATGGCTGTCGCAACTTTCGGGCTTGCCGCTTGCGAAGACATAAAAAAACTCGAATTTTCATTAAACGTCTATAATTACACGGACAACGCGTTTTATGCGGAAAAAGACGTTAAGTTTTCCGTTGACCTTTACCGTCATCTCGCGCCGAAAACCGTCGATAAGGTATTAGAACACGTTAAAAACGGCTATTATAACGACGCGATATTCTACGAAGAAAGCGGAATTATAATGGTAGGCGACCTTAAAATAGACGAAAACGGCAACTTAGTGCAAAATCTTATAGACGGCAAACTGCCGTCCGAAATTTACGGCGAGTTCGAGTCTAACGGCACGAAGGGTTCTAACCTTGTGAATAAAAATGGTTCGATAGGTATTTGGCGCAGTTATTACGCGAACGATACCGAAACTTATAAAACGAGTAGCAACGCGCGCAACAGCGGCAGGGCGACTTGGTTTATTCCGACTTCTGAAAAAACCGGTTACGACGGATATTTCTGCGTGTTCGCGCAGTACGATACGGAAAATACCGCTAACGCCAAGGCGATAGAAGCGATAACCGCAATCTTTGCTAACGCAGATTATTACACCGAATACGTTATTTACTACACGGGAGAATACGATACGGAAAAACCCGACAAAAATTACGGGCTTACCTTTAACGCCGTTAAAAAAGCGGACTTCGACGACGAAACCGAAGTGTTTAAAGCGGAAGGACAACAACTCGTTTGCTTTAACAAAAAGACGGTGAAAATTCCGAACGTAGTGGGCGGCGAAGTTTCGGCAAAAATAAAATCCGTTAAATAAAATAAACGATATAGGATTTATCAACCGCGGGGGCGTACGTTACGCCCCCGCGGTTATATTTTGTTTATATTCGTAATTTTATTATCGGCAATATCGAAAGTAAAATATTCAACCGAGTATTTTCTTTCCGCGGTTTTATACACCAAGCCTATTTCCTTATAGTTTCTGAAAAGCGGCGGCGGCGTTACGCCGATAAAATCCCCGAAAAACCCGCCGAGTTTATCGGCGTTTTCCTTTACGTTGTCCGCAAGATAGAAAGAATAGTCCCCGCCGCATAAAAACTCTTCCGAGAAAGCGTAGGGGATAAGTCGTTCGTTTAGTTTTTCGCGGTCAAAGTTTTCGCCCGTCGTAACTTTGTGCGAGAGTTCTTTTATTTCTCCGCCGCTCAAAGAATACTCGCATACTACCCTGTGTTTTGCGATATCTCGAATACGTTCGCTAGTAGTAAAGCCTAACGCCGAAAGATTAAACTCGTCCGTTTCTTTGGCAAATAAAAGGGCGGTTTCTTTTACGCCGTAAACTTTGAGAATTTTTTTATCCCCGCAGTCGAAAAGCGCGAAAATAAGGTCGGCGTTTATTCCTTCGCCCCGACGGAAAGTAACGGAAAGGGGTGAAAAGTCCAAGGTTTCCGCAAAAAAGTCGGTTTTGGTTTCCAAAGAAATTTTACAGCCGTTGTCGATAAACGCGGTGATATTTGCATCGCCGTACTTTTCCTGCGCTAAAATTTTAAATCCGTCCGTCTTTGCGGGCTTTGAAAATTTAAGGAAATACCCGCCTTTAAGGTCGGTTACGGTAACGTTTTCGGGCGGGGCGTTTAGGAAATCGTCGCTTAAAAAGAACGCGACGGGCGCGTTTCCGTCCATCAGCGGGCAAATTTCGACGAGCGGATAAGGCTTATCGAAATTGCAAAATTTTACGGAATTATCTACCGTTCCGAAAACGACGCCCTGAAACTTTATCACGGCGGGAAAACCGCAGAAAAAATAAAAATACATATCGGTTTATTTTATGTATAAAAATTTCGCGTTATGTCAATAACCGTATAAATCGAAATTATAGGAGAAAGTTATGAACAGACCTTACGGTTATAAAGAAAAAGACCTTATCGACCTTGCGGAATTTATCGTTAAAGGCGGGTTTAGCGGCAAACCCTTGTCGCAAGGCTTTAAAGATTACGCCGCTATTACGGGGAAGGCGGCGGGGAGCGTCAGAAATCTTTACTACGCGCTTGCGAAATTTTCTAACGAAAACGCCGAGTTTACCGAAAAACATCTCGGCGGTAAGCCCGTAAAAGTGGAAAAAAGCGAAAAGTTTTCCGAAGAAGAAAACGGTATCGTATCGAAAATCGCGGAATTCAAATCTCGGGGCGTTTCGGTAAGGCGTGCCACGATTTGTCTTGCGGGCGGGGACGCGAAAAAGGCTTTAAGGTATCAGAATAAATACCGTAACGCCTTAAAATTTTCGGAAAAGCAAAAAGCCCGCGAAAGCGACGCGCAAATTCTGCCGACGGAAAAGTTTTTCGTTAAAAGACTGAAAGCGGAGATAAACAAACTCGCGGACAGGCTGGCGGCAGGCTATAAAAAGGAAAACGCTAAACTTATCAGGCAACTTGCCGCTCTTAAAGCGGAAAACGAAAGACTTTACAGGCGGCTGAGCGGTTCAAACGGCGGCGTTATAGGGTATTTTAACAGGAACGCGGGCGATAGGAGCGTTAAATTTCTTGACCGTTAAAATAATTGACAAGAAAGGGTAAGTGTGGTAGAATAAAATCCGTATATCCGCTATGGAAAAACCAAAAGGTAATTCAGGATAATTATTTATGGATTTATTCAACAAATGTGCAAAATACGACTACGTTAAGCAATTAAAAGAAGCGGGCATTTACCCTTATTTTCATCAACTCGAATCCAAGCAAGCCCCCGAAGTCGTTATGGAAGGCAAAGACGTAATAATGATAGGTTCTAACAACTATTTAGGTCTTACTTCTAACCCCGAAGTTATGGAAGCGGGCATAAAGGCTATCGAAAAATACGGTTCGGGATGTTCGGGCAGCAGGTTCTTAAACGGCACTTTGGATATCCACGTCGCACTCGAAAAGGAACTCGCCGAATTTTTACGTAAGGAAGACGTCGTTACTTTTTCGACGGGGTTTCAGAGCAATCTCGGCATAATTTCCGCGATCGCGGGTAGAACGGACTATATTATATGCGATAAGGAAAATCACGCCAGCATTTACGACGGTTGTCGTCTTTCGTTCGCGAAGATGCTCCGCTACAATCACTCGGATATGGAAGACCTTGAAAGACAGTTGCAAACCGTACCCGATACGGCGGGCATACTTATCGTAACCGACGGCGTGTTTAGTATGGGCGGCGATATATGTAAACTTCCCGAAATCGTTAAACTCGCCAAAAAATACGGCGCGAGAGTAATGGTGGACGACGCGCACGGCTTGGGCGTTTTAGGCGCGCACGGCAGGGGCACGGCGGAACACTTCGGGTTAGAGAAAGAAGTCGATATCTATATGGGGACTTTTTCTAAATCGCTCGCAAGTTTAGGCGGCTATATGGCGGCGACGCACGAAGTTTGCGAATACGTTCGTCATAATTCCCGTCCGTTTATCTTCTCGGCGTCCATTACTCCCGCAAGCGTGGCAAGCGCAAGGGCGGCGCTCGCTATATTGAAGAGAGAGCCGGAACGCGTTAAACGTCTTTCGGACATCAGCGCGTATATGCGTAAAAAGTTGGTGAGTTTGGGCGTTGCGCTGCGCGACAGCGGCGACAATACGCCGATTATACCGATATATACGTATTTTAACCGCAGAACTTTTATCGCTTGCAAAATGCTGTTTGAACGCGGGGTGTACGTAAATTCGACGATTTCTCCCGCAGTTCCCGTGGGCAGCAGTCTTATCCGCACGAGTTATATGGCAACTCACACCGAAGAACAAATGGACAGGGCGGCAAAGGAAATCAAAGAAGTTTTAGACCTTGTAAAAGACATAGACGATTAAGTTTTAATAGAGAATTAAAGCGCCGCGTTGGGGTAAACCCGACGCGGCGTTAAAATTTTAAAAAATTTTTAATTAAGTCCGTATTTTTTGCTTGACTATATTAAATAATAGTAATATACTTTAATTGCAACCGATTTGGTTGCAATTAGGTAAAAACGGAAAGGATAAAGGGAAAATGAAACTTTCGTCGAAAACGCATTACGGGCTTATGGCTTGCCATATTCTCGCCGAAAACTATCCCGATAACACGGTTTCGGCAAGCGTGCTCGAAAACCGAATATCCGTTTCGGGCAAGTATCTCGAAAAAATAATGCGTATGCTGTCCGCGCGGGGGATAATCACGGCAAACCGCGGCGCAAGCGGGGGGTATTATCTTGCTAAATCGCCCGAAGAAATCAAAATCGGCGATATAGTCCGCGCGTTAGAAGACGATATGGAAATAATAGAGTGCGTTACCAAAAAGGGCGAGTGTAAGTGTTGTCCTTCGCAAGCGGTCTGGAAACGCCTTTACGACGGGATAAACGAAGTGCTTGACGGTATGACCTTAAAGCAGATGCTAGACGGAGAGATAAAAGGAGAATAATATGCGAGATATATATTTCGACCACGCGGCGACGACGCCCCTTTGCGAAGAAGCGTTTAACAAAATGAAACCGTATTTTACGCAGATTTTCGGCAACGCCAACAGCCAGCACGCCTTCGGGCGGGAAGCGGTAAAGGCGGTGGACGAATCGCGCGACGCTATCGCGAAGATAATAAACTGTAAACCCAACGAATTATATTTTACTTCGGGCGGCACGGAAAGCGATAACTGGGCGTTCCGCGGTGCGGCGCACGCGTTAGCGGAAAAAGGTAAACACCTTATCATAAGTCCTATCGAACACGCGGCGATGCTTTCTACGGCGAAAGCGTTGGAAAAAGAAGGCTTTACCGTAGATTTTATGAAGGTGGACGGCGAAGGTTTCGTCGATTTGGAACATTTAAAATCAATAATACGCGAAGACACTACGTTTATCGGTTGTATGCTTGCGAACAACGAAGTGGGAACGATCGAACCGATAAAGGAGATAGCGGAAATCGCGCACGCGCACGGCGCGGTGTGCTTTACCGACGCGGTGCAGGCGGCGGGCGTTCTCAAAATCGACGTTAAGGACTTGGGCGTCGATATGATGAGTATGAGTTCGCATAAAATCTACGGCCCGAAAGGCGTCGGCGCGCTGTATATAAGAAACGGACTGTTAATAGACAGCATTATAACGGGCGGGCATCAGGAACGTATGAAACGCGGCGGTACGACCAACGTCGCGGGCGTTGTCGGGTTCGCGGAAGCGTTTAGACTAGCGGACAGGGACAGAGAAAAGAATTTCGAGTACGTAAGTTCGCTTCGCGACAGGTTTATTGACCGAGTCCTTGCCGAAGTGCCCTTCGTAAAACTCAACGGACCGAGAAAAGAGAACAGGTTACCCGCGAACGCGGATTTTTCGTTCAGGTTCATAGAAGGGGAGTCGATACTTTTCTCGCTGGATTTGGCGGGGATAGCGGTTTCTTCGGGGTCGGCGTGTTCGTCGGGTTCGTTGGAGCCGTCGCACGTACTCTTGGCGTTAGGGCTTCCCGAAGGCTTGGCGCACGGCTCAATCAGGTTTTCGTTCGGTAAGCACAACACGCAAGAAGAAGTGGATTATGCGGTGGAAGTGTTAAAACAGGCGGTAACGCGGCTTCGCGAAATGTCGCCCTTATTCAAAGCGGAAGGAGAAATTAAAAATGTATAACGAAAAGGTAATGGAAGTATTCAAAAATCCCAAAAACGTGGGCGAGATAGAAAACCCCGACGGCATAGGCACGGTCGGCAACGAAGTTTGCGGCGACATAATGCAAATTTCGTTAAAAATAGAAAACGATGTTATCGTGGACGCGAAGTTTAAAACTTTCGGTTGCGCGGCGGCAATCGCCACGAGTTCGACCACGACCGAAATGGTAAAGGGCATGACGGTGGACGAAGCGTTAAAGGTAACGAATAAAATCGTTATCGAAAAGTTGGGCGGACTTCCGGCGCAAAAGATACACTGCTCGGTTTTAGCCGAAGAAGCGATAAAGAAAGCGATAGAAGACTACCGCGCAAAACAAGCCGCGAAGTAATTTTTGACCCGTTTGCAAACACAAACGGGTCAAGTTAAAAGTTCGCCGATATTCTCATTGAAAATCTCACTTATTTTTGCGAGCGTGTTAAAATCGGGCTCGCAAATTTTCTTTTCCCACGCGCTTACCGTGCGCTGATCTACCGCGAGCAGTTTTGCAAGTTCTTTTTGCGTTAAACCGCGCGATATCCGCAGGGTTTTTAAGTTTTCCGCGAATTTTATCTCTTTCATACTGTAAATTTACCAAATATCTTGGTGTAAATTATTGACTTACCAAAAAATTTGGTATATAATTTTAATTATTAAAATGTGAAATAAGGAGAAAATTATGCCTGTACCTAATTATGTCGCCAGCAAGAGTGCTTGGAACGCGGTAACACCTTTAAGGATATTGTTTTTTTGGCTTGTTATTCCGCTTATTGTTTTGATCGTGGATATTATACGCAACAAAAAAGACAAGATAGAATTTTACGATAAATATGTTATAGAAAGAAGCGGTATTTTAAGTAAAAAGGAAAAGAAGAGCACCTTTGCGGGGGTGTATTCGGTTTCTGTCGACCAAAGCGTTTGGGGCAGAATATTCAATTACGGAAACGTGAAAATCGACGTAGTAGGGCGTTGGGACGTTGATACCGACGGCATAGCGCGTCCTAACGGACTAAAAAGGTATCTCGAAAGCAAAATCGTAGAACCCGATAGTTTAAAGTCGGTCGTTATGAACTAGTATAAAACGACAAAATTCGCGCATAATAGCCCTTAAAGGGGGAATTATGAACGAAAAATTTATATTCGGGCTGGCGCTCGGTATGCTCGGCGGCGCGGTAATCGCCACTAATTCCGTAAAGGCAAGACAACTCGTTAAGTCCGGACAACAGCAGGTTGTCGAAAAAGCCGAAACGATAACCAAAAAAGCGGGCAAAAATAATTCTAAGTAATAAAAAAGCGAAAGACGGAAGTTTATTTCCGTCTTTTCTATTTAAAACCTTGCGAAAAAAAAGCGAATATGTTAAAATATTTTCCGTGGAAAGATACTTGTGTCTGGATATAGGCGATAAGAGAATAGGAATCGCCGTTTCCGACCCGTTCAACACCTATTCTTTGCCGCTTAAAACTTATACGCGCAAGAACTTAAAAACCGACCTTGCGTTTACGGTAAATCTGGCAAAGGAAAAGGCGGCGACGGCTATCGTATGCGGACTTCCCGTGAATTTCGACGGTACGCCGTCCGTGCAGACCGAAAAGGCGCGGTTTTTTATCGAACGGCTAAAAGAAACGACGAACCTTACCGTGTATTCGGTGGACGAGCGTTGCACCACGGTTGAAGCCGAAGAAACGCTTATCGCGTTGGGTAAATCACGAGCGGAGCGGAAGGCGGTCGTCGACAGCCTTGCCGCGGCGAATATTTTACAAGGCTTTCTGAACGAAAAAGACAAAAAGGAGTTAAAAATGGATAAGGAAAACAAAAAGCATCATTGCGACTGCGGTTGCGAAGAACATCATCACGACGAAAATTGCGAACACGAGCATTGTGATTGCGGATGCGAAGACGAAGATATTGTTGAACTTACTACCGACGAAGGCAAAAAACTCAAATTTTATTTCGTCGGCACGATAGAGTATAAGGGCAAGAACTATTCGGCTTTCGAGCCCGCGGAGCAAATTGAAGGTATCGAAGACGACGACCTTATAATCTTCGAGCTGTCGGGCGACGACGAAGAAACCGCCGATTTATTGCCGATAGAAGACGAAGGACTTTTGAACGAAGTGTTTGAAGAGTTTTGCAGGGTACTTGAAGAAGACGAACTCGCCGAAGAAGCGGCGAGTTTAGAACCCGACGGAAAGTAAGAATAAAAACAACAATCAAACACCCGCCCCGCGTCCGATTCGGACGCGGGGCGGGTGTTTGAAATTTTAATTTATATATCCTTTTTAAGCGTTACCGTAAAGGTCGTAAGATTATCTTTGCTTTCGACGCCTATCGCGCCTTGGTGCAACTTTACTATGTGCGAAACGATTGATAATCCTATCCCGTTGCCTTCTCGCTGTGCGGTCTTGTCTTTCTGGTAAAATTTATTGAATATATTTCCGAATTCTTCTTCGGGGATGGTTTCGCCGCTATCGGAAATTTTAACGCTTATATAATCTTCGGTTTCTTCTATATCCGCCGAAATAGTGCCTTTATCGAAAGAAAATTTTATCGCGTTATCCAAAAGATTCAGCCATACTTGCTTTAACATATCTTCGTTGCCGCGACAACGGTATTCCTTAAAGTCGAGTTTAAATTCTATATCCTTTTTCGACCACTTTTTTTCGAGTAAAAGTATGCAGGTGCGTATCTGTTCCGATAGGTTAAATTCGGTAACGTCGGTCAAAATCGTCTGATTTTCTATCTTGGACAGGTTAAGGATGTTCGTCGCCATATCGGAAACGCGGTCTAATTCTTCTTCGATAATGTGCAGATACTCGGCGCGTTTTTTTTCGGGCAACGAACTCTTTTTAAGCAGTTCGACGAGCCCTTTTACCGACACTATCGGCGTTTTGAATTCGTGCGAAAAATTATTAATAAAGTCCGAACGCAGTATCTCGGTGTTTTCGAGTTCTTGGGCTAGGTCGTTGAAATTGCTTGCGAGTTCTTTCATTTCGTAAGCGCCGCCTAAATCCATACGCGCCGAAAAATCGCCCTGCGCCAGCCGTCTTACGCCCGTTAGCAATTCCCAAGAAGGTTTTAATACGAGCCTGCTTATTCCCGCCGTAATTACGGTGCCGATAAGCACGCCCGCCAGAATAAACACCGCGATTATCCAAAATCCGTCTTTTATTACGTCTTCGTAGGTTACGACGCCCGAATTCAAGAAAAAGTAAAGACCTACGAGAGTTACGATTACTATAAATAAAAGTACGGAAATAAAAGAAAGTATAAATATGCGACGAAGCCTTTTCGTAAGGTCTAGTTTGCGTGTTTTTCCGTTGCGCGGAGTTTTCATATTTTTTTCACCGCCTTGTATCCCAAACCCCTGATGGATTTAATCTCGAATTCTTCAAAGCCTTCGAAACGCTTGCGCAGCCGCGCTATATGCACGGTCAGAGTTTCTTCGCCGGAGTCTGTGTCGTAACCCCATATCTCGTCCATAAGTTGAATTTTGGTAAAGATCTTGTCGGGGAAGGAAAGCAGTTTATACAAAAGTAAAAATTCCTTCTGCGGAAGTTCTTGGGTTTCGCCGTTTTTCGTAACGGTAAACGAATCGTAGTTTAAAATAACGTCGCCTATCACTATGCGGCGTTCGCCGACGATTTTGGCGCGGCGAAGGAGCGCTTTTACGTGCAAAACGAGTTCTTCGGTGTCAAGGGGTTTTACCATAAAGTCGTCTATTCCCGCGGTAAAGCCCTTTTTACGGTCTTCCGCAAGTTGTTTTGCGGAAATCATTAAAACGGGCAGTTCTTTGTCGAACGTTCTTAATTGTTCGGTAAACTCGTATCCGTTCATATTCGGCATCATAATATCCACAATCGCAAGGTCGAACTTTTCCTTGTCGAGAAGGTCGAGCGCGGCTTTGCCGTCCGCCGCCGTGGCTACGGTGTAGTGTTCCGACTCGAACACTTCCTTTATAAGATAGCGGATATTCTTGTCGTCGTCTACGACTAAAAGATTGAACATTTTTTCTCCGTAAAAATTTCGTTCGGGATAAAAACATTATACTTTAATACCCCGAAGTTGTCAATATAAAAAGGCGGCGGAAAGCAATTGCTTTCCGCCGTAATAACAAAGAGTTTATCTTATTTGCACTCGTCGGCTTTGCCCGCGCAGCCCAAAACGTCTCTTAATTTATGACGAACGAGTTCTTTGATGTTCGCTCTCGCGGGTTTAAGATATTCGCGCGGGTCGAACTTGTCGGGGTGTTCGTTGAAGAACTGACGGATAGTTCCGGTCATAGCGAGTCTTAAATCGGAGTCGATATTGATTTTGCAGACGGAGAGTTTAGCCGCTTCGCGAAGTTGTTCTTCGGGAACGCCGATAGCGTTCGGCATTTTGCCGCCGTTTTCGTTAATCATTTTAACGTAGTTCTGCGGAACGGAAGAAGAACCGTGCAAAACTATCGGGAAGTTCGGCAATCTCTTGCTTACTTCTTTAAGAATATCGAAACGGAGCGCGGGGGGTACTAAAATACCCTGTGCGTTTCTCGTGCACTGTTCGGGTTTAAACTTATAAGCGCCGTGGGAAGTGCCGATAGCGATAGCGAGCGAATCCACGCCCGTGCCTTTAACGAATTTTTCTACGTCTTCGGGGCGGGTGTAAGAACCTACCGCGTGGCTTACTTCGTCTTCTATCCCCGCGAGAGTTCCGAGTTCGCCTTCGACGGTAACGTTGTACTTATGCGCGTATTCGACGACCTTTGCGGTTTCTTCGATATTTTCTTCCAAAGGATGGGAAGAATAGTCGATCATAACCGAAGTGAATCCGCCGTCTATACAGGATTTGCAGGTTTCGAAATCAGGACCGTGGTCAAGGTGTAAAACTACGGGGATATCGGGGCATTCTATAACCGCCGCTTCCACGAGTTTAACAAGGTAGGTGTGATTTGCGTAAGCGCGTGCGCCCTTGCTGACCTGCAAGATAACGGGCGCGTTTTCTTCCTTACACGCTTCGGTTATACCCTGTACGATCTCCATATTGTTTACGTTGAACGCGCCGATGGCGTAACCGTTCTTGTAAGCCTGTTCAAACATCTTTTTAGAGTTTACTAATGCCATTTTTTTATCTCCTGAAAATATTTTTTTGATTTTTCGGTTTATATTATATATTATTTTTGCGTTATTTGCAAATAAATTAGCGTTTATACCCGAAATACTTTGCAAAACTTTTCTTAAAGTTGTATCATTATAGAGAAAAAGTAAAAAATACCGTTAAGGGGAACGTTTATGCAGGACGAAAGAATAAATAAACTCGCAAAAAACCTTATAACTCAATCGTGCCGCCTTAAAAAGGGCGAAAAAGTGCTTATCGAAGCCAAGGGCATAGACTATATGCTTGTGAACGCGCTTATTAAGGCAGCGTACGCCGTCGGCGGGTATCCGTTCGTGGAAATTTTCGATAACCGCGTTTCGCGGGAACTTCTTTTGGGCGAAACCGAAGAATACGCCAGGTTAAAGGCAAAGTACGACGCTTTCCGCATGTCGGAAATGGACGCGTATATCGGTATCAGGGGCGGCGAAAACTGCAACGAAAACGCCGACGTGCCGAGTGAAAAATTACAGATAGAAAGCGAATTTTATTCCCACCCCGTACACCACGAGATACGCGTTAAAAAGACCAAGTGGGTGATACTGCGCTACCCGAACCAAGGCATGGCGCAGCAGGCGGGTATGAGTACGGACGCTTTCGAAGATTTTTATTTTAACGTATGCAATCTCGACTATTCCAAGATGGACAGGGCTATGGACGCGTTGAAGGCGCGGCTCGACAAGGCGGACAAAGTGCGAATAGTTGCGCCTGATACCGATATTTCCTTTTCAATAAAGGGGATAGGCAGTAAAAAGTGTTCGGGCGACCACAATATTCCCGACGGCGAAATTTACACCGCGCCCGTAAGGGACAGCGTGAACGGGGTAATTACCTACAACGCGCCGTCCGTACAGAACGGGTTTAAGTACGAAAACGTTTCCTTGACCTTTAAGGACGGAAAAATCATAAACGCGACGGGCAACGCGCCCGACAAGATAAACGCGATATTCGACACCGACGAAGGCGCAAGATACGTCGGCGAATTTGCCTTCGGCGTAAACCCCTACGTCGTAAAGCCTATGGGCGACATATTGTTCGACGAAAAAATATCGGGTTCGATACATTTTACACCCGGGGCGTGCTACGACGATTGTTATAACGGAAACGTTTCGGCGGTGCACTGGGACTTGGTGCTTATTCAGACCGAAGAGTACGGCGGCGGTGAAATTTATTTGGACGGTGAACTCGTCCGCAAAAACGGGCGGTTCGTTACGGACGATTTATTGTGTTTAAATCCCGAAAATTTAAAATAACCGCGTTAAAACGTTTGACTAAAAATAGTTAAAAACTTATAATATAAAAGAAAATTATTAAATTCTGTAAGGAGAACACTGAAATTATGGCAAAAGTTACCAAAGTAGCAATCAACGGTTTCGGTCGTATCGGCCGCTTGGCTTTCAGACAGATGTTCGGCGCGGAAGGGTACGAAGTAGTCGCGATAAACGATCTTACCAGCCCCAAAATGCTCGCTCATCTTTTGAAATACGACACGATGCAGGGCAATTACGCAAGATCGCATAACGTCGAATATAAAGACGCCGTTCTTGCCGAAGACGGAAAGACCGTCGTAACCCCCGGTTCTATAATCGTAGACGGCAAGGAAATCACCATCTACGCAAAGGCTAACGCTGCGGAACTTCCTTGGGGAGAACTCAAAATCGACGTCGTTTTGGAATGCACCGGTTTCTATACGTCCAAAGCGAAAGCGCAGGCGCACATCGACGCGGGCGCTAAGAACGTCGTTATTTCCGCACCTGCGGGCAACGACCTTCCCACTATCGTTTACAACGTAAACCACAAGACGCTTACGAAGGACGACCACATTATATCGGCGGCTTCCTGCACGACCAACTGTCTTGCTCCTATGGCAAAAGCGCTTAACGATTACGCTCCCATACTTTCGGGCATCATGACTACCGTTCACGCTTATACCGGCGACCAGATGATTTTGGACGGTCCGCAGAGAAAGGGCGACCTTCGTCGTTCGAGAGCGGGCGCTATGAACATCGTTCCGAATTCGACGGGTGCTGCGAAAGCTATCGGTCTCGTTATCCCCGAACTCAACGGCAAACTTATCGGCGCGGCGCAACGCGTTCCGACCGCTACGGGTTCTACCACGATTCTTATCGCGGTCGTTAAGGGCAAGGATATCACGAAGGAAGGCATCAACGCCGCTATGAAGGCGCAGGCTACCGAATCCTTCGGATACAACACCGACGAAATCGTTTCTTCGGACGTCGTAGGTATGAAATACGGTTCGCTTTTCGACGCTACCCAGACTATGGTAAGCAAGATCGACGACGATACCTATCAGGTACAGGTAGTTTCTTGGTACGACAACGAAAATTCGTACACCAGCCAGATGGTAAGAACTATCAAATACTTCTCCGAAATCAAATAAGATTATAAGGAATAAAGTAAACCCCGTCCCCGCGGCTTCCGCGGGGACGGGGTTTTTATATTTAATTTACGGTTTTATTTTTCTTCCGATTCTTCTTTTTCTTCGTTTGCGCTTTTCTGTTCGTCCTTAATTAAGTGCAGGGCAAATATCGCCATTATAGAAAAGCACGACATCGCCACGATAACCGAAGCCGCAAGCATTACGCCTTCGCTTGCGCAAGCGGCGGTCATTGCGGTAAGCATCGCGATTCCCACGCCCACGACGTCGGTGTACCAAGCGGTTTTTAAGCCCGTTATGCGTACTAACAGAGTAAGCGTACCCGCAAGCGAGAATATAAGCATAAGCCAGTTCGCGGCGTTTCCGCCCCAGAAACAAATTTCTGCAAGATTTATCGCAAACTCGAATATCGTGAAACTCAACGCGAGTTTTAAAAAGGGTTCGTCGTCGTTTTCCTTATTTAAGAAACTGAAAAGGACTTTCCCGCCGAAAAAAGTTAAAAGCGACGCCACGGCGAAACATAACAGAAATATGATAAACAGAAAAATATTTGCCGTTACGTCGCCCGCTATTCCGAGAATCGCCTGTATACCCAAAATAAAGTATAAAATAGCGGCGATAGGGGCAAGACTCGAACCGACTATTGCGAAAATGCGTTTAAGCGTAGTTTTTACCATAATTTTTACGCTCCTGTTAAAATTATTCTACGCTATTATTATATAATCACACTTTGCCTTATGTCAAGGAAAGCGACCAAACTTAAAAGGTTAATTCTCGCTCTCTTAACCTTTATGGACGCATCTGCCCGTGAAAGCGTCCTGAAACATCATAAAATACCCGTCGCCTTTTATGTCGAATATAGACAGCGGCACGAACGAACAGTACCCCGCGAGTTCTTTGGGCGGGGTTTCGCGATATACGGAAGGCACACCGTAGCAGATGTATTTTTCTTTATCGTTTTCCTTTATCACACCCACGACGTAGTATTTGTCGTCCGCGTAATACACTTTGGCGAACCGACTGCCGTTTATTGCGTGTTCTAACGCCGTTTCGGAGGGAAACTTGTCGAATATTCCGTCAAGTTCGTCTTTTACCGTAAGGTAGTAGGGGGTGCTTTCGCTTCTTCCTTCGTCCGCTTCATTTTGAGATAGGTCAAAGTTTTCTTCGCCTTTTTTCTCTGCTTGCGGGCTGAAACTATTGCCGACATCGTCTTCATTTCCAAAATGCTCATAAGCGATTTCCTTTATATTTTCGAGTTTTTGTTTTATCTTTTCGTCCGTGTCGTAATAGTTTTCGGTCGCCACCGCTTCGTCGTTATATAGGGTGAATTTCTCGTCGAAAAGGGGCGGAGTTAAAGTCGGTTTAGGCGTAGGCGGCGTTTTCTCGACAGAGAACTCTTTTTCCCGTTCCCGAACTTTTCTTTCGGCTATTATTTCGTTTATTATTATCGCGCCGTATTCTTTTAAGGTCATTTTGGCGTCGTCGCTCTTTTGATAGGCGATAAGTAGCGGAATATCGTCTTTTATCACCCATACTCCGACGGATACGCCTTTATCGAGCGATAGGGCGCTTTCCGAGTTTAGCGCGAGCGAAGTCGGGATTTTTCCTATATTTTTTTCTATAACCGTCTTGTCGTCGCCGACGATATATACTCTGTAAGTTCCCGAAGCCAACGCGGAAAACCCTATAAATGACAACAGCGCCGTTAAAACGCCGTTCTCTTTTTCCAGACGGCAAATGCCGCAAACGGGTTTTGTACCCATTGAATATCCTTCCGTCATTTGTTTTATCACTATGATTTTCTTGCTGAACACTTTTATTACCGTCCTTATTGAGTTTCTAACGGTTTATTTAATAAATATATATGTTTTACTTATACGAAAAATATGTTTTTTCGTCGATTTCCGTCGCGTTTTACGGAAAAAACGGTATCGAGACAAAAGAAATAATTATACTTTACCGCTTGTAATTGATTTACATTTAACGTTAAAAATGTTATAATACATATAGTTATAATGGGGTACGATGAAAAATTTTTTAAGGAGACTATTAAAAAATGACGACTAACAAAAAACTTCTGGCATTTATCGAAGAAGCAAAAACCCTTTGCACGCCTGATAAAGTGGTGTGGATAGACGGTAGCAAAACTCAACTCGACGCGCTTAAAAAACAGGCGGTCGACGAAAAAATCCTTATAAAACTCAATCAGGAAAAATTACCTGATTGTTACCTTCACCGCACCTCGGTAAACGACGTCGCAAGGGTAGAAGGCAGAACCTTTATCTGTTCTAAAAATAAAGAAGATTCCGCTCCGATAAACAACTGGATGGAAACCGAAGAAGCCTATAAACTTTTAAAAGGTCTTTTTAAAGGCGTTATGAAAGGCAGAACAATGTACGTTATCCCGTATTCTATGGGCGCAGTCGGCAGTAAGTTCTCCAAAATCGGTATCGAAATTACCGATTCTATCTACGTCGTATTAAATATGGCTATAATGACCCGCGTCGGTCAAAAAGTGCTTGACGCTTTGGGCGACGGGGATTTTGTCAAGGGCTGGCACTCCTACGCCGAACTTTCCGAAGAAAAGAGATATATCTGTCACTTCCCCGAAGACAATACCATTATGTCTATAAACTCCAACTACGGCGGCAACGTGTTGCTCGGCAAAAAGTGCTTTGCGCTCCGTATCGCGTCTTATCTCGGTAAGACCGAAGGCTGGATGGCGGAACATATGCTTATTCTCGGTATCGAAAACCCGAAAGGCGAAATTAAGTACGTGGCGGCGGCTTTCCCGTCCGCTTGCGGAAAGACCAACCTTGCTATGATAATTCCGCCCGAAGTCTATAAGAAGAAAGGCTATAAATGCTGGTGCGTCGGCGACGATATCGCTTGGATAAGAGTGGGCGAAGACGGAAGACTTTGGGCGGTGAACCCCGAAAACGGATTCTTCGGCGTCGCCCCGGGGACGAGTATGAAATCCAACCCCAACGCACTTTTATCTACCAAAAAGGGTACTATATTTACCAACGTCGTGGAAAATTTGGATGACGAAACGGTGTGGTGGGAAGGACTCGATAAGAACCCGCCGAAAAACGCACTCGACTGGAAAGGCAATCCTTGGAACGGCGATATGAAAGACGCCGACGGCAAACCTATTAAAGGCGCGCACCCCAACAGCAGATTTACCGCGCCTACGGTCAACTGTCCGTGTCTATCCGACCAGTTCGAAGCACCCGACGGCGTTCCGCTTTCCGCTATCATATTCGGCGGAAGAAGAGCGAAGACCGCGCCGCTCGTTTATCAGAGTAAGGACTGGAATAACGGCGTGTTCGTCGGCTCTATAATGGCAAGCGAAACGACGGCGGCGGCGACCGGTGCGGTCGGCGTTGTAAGGCGTGATCCTATGGCTATGCGCCCGTTCGTCGGCTACAATATGGGCGACTACTTTAAGCACTGGATAGAAATGGGCGAAAAGATAACGAATAAACCCAAGATATTCAACGTCAACTGGTTCAGAACGGACGATAACGGCAACTTTATCTGGCCGGGGTTCGGCGACAATATGCGCGTGCTTGACTGGATACTCGCCCGCTGCGAAGATAAGGTCGACGCAAAAGAAACGGCTATCGGCTACGTTCCGTACGCAAAGGACATCAATATCGAAGGGCTTGACGGCATAACCGAAAAGACTATCGAAGACTTGACTTCGGTCGATAAGGAGAACTGGATAAAGGAAACCGAAGGAATAGAGAGTTTTTACAGTGAACTCGGCGCAAGAGTTCCGAAAGAACTTTACGACGAATTAGACAAATTAAAAGCGAATCTAAAATAAAAGAATTTACTACAACTAAATAACAAAAGAGCCGCGGCGCTATCGCGCCGCGGCTCTTTTGTTATTTAGTATCATTTTAATTTTAATACTTCCGTTGCGGCTTTTTTGGCGGCGGGTGTCGCCGTCTGAAACAGTTCGAATAAATTTTTATCCGTTTGGTATTCGTTTATGTCGTAATAAAAAAACTCGGCGGGTGTACTTTTACATACTTCTATTATCTGAAACAAAACATCCAAAGGCGGCAAAAAGTCTTTTCTGCTCTCTAAACCCGCAATATAACTGTCGTTTTTATCGATAAGCGTAGAGAGTTTTCTTGCGGACAAATTCGCACGTGTTCTTAAAGCCGAAATTCGTTCTATAACTTCAAAACGCTCCATATTTCTCACCTTTTTATTTTTATAACTTAATTATAAGGTAAAACCGTAGTGTAAACATATGCGTAATTTGTTATAATATTGTATAAAATACAATAAAACATTGTTTTATATGCAATATATTTGACTTATATTGTTTTTAATGCTAAAATAAATTTGAAACAACATATAGGTGGTTTGTTGTTTTTTATAGTAAATAATTTTTTTGTGGTGTGTGTTTATAATCGAAAACATACAAAAGGAGAACAATTTATATGAGTGGAAAAGTTTATATTGTTAATCAAGAATATAAAGCAGGATATAAGGTTTTCTTTGTAGATCAGCAATACAAAGAAAAAAACGCGGAGATTATTAAAGGATGTAAACTTGTTAATCAAGAATATCAAGCAGATATCAAAGTTTTCATAGTTAACCAAGAATACAAAGCAGATATTAAGATTATGAGAAAAAATTTCCCAACCACCTAAATTCATTATGCCACAAAGAAATTATTTTTAAAAATGAACAACAGCCTAAAAAGTGTCAAAGAAATAATTAAAAACAAAAATTCGGACGAAATTTTTCAATTAAATATAATTATAATGCAGGAGATAAGTTATGACGATAAAAGATTATTGCAAAATAAATGATGTGCATATCGATGAAAAAGAACTCGAATATTTTGAAAAAGCAACGAAAGTTGATGCGAACCAAGCATTTGACAAAATAAGAAACGCATTAATTAAGTATAATGTGGATGATACAATTACCAGATTAATATTAACCGATACCGATACGTGGTGTTATTTATATAAAAATCCCGAAGAAACGATAAAAAAATTTATAAAAAACGGCAAAGTCGACGGCGGTAGTTTATACGCGTGTGCAACGGTCGATTAATCATGAATAAACCTGAACTCGTGAAATTAGGAAATAAAGAAACAAACATGTTGAATATAAAAGCAAACGAAGAATATAAAAAGAAAATAGTGGCTGTTGCTAACGAATATTACAAAGATATTGTTGGTAAAGAGCATAAAGAAGATAAAAACTTTATTAAATATCCGCATTTATTTCTTTTGGGTTGCGTAATGGATAGCCAAATGAGCGCAAAAAAAGCGTGGGAAATTCCGAATATAATAGCCGAAGAGTTAGGCGGTAAAGATTTTTCGTTGTTTTGTACAAAAGATTTAACTTGGTATCGCGAGCAGTTTGAGAAGAAAAAATTACATAGATTTAATAAAGAAATGAGCGATGCGTTTTATTCCGCCGTAATAAAGATAAAAGAAGATTATTACGGAGATGCAAGCAATATTTGGAACGATAAGCCGTCGAGCGCGGAACTTGTTTGCAGGCTGTTGGAATTTAAGAAAATCGGAATAAAAATAGCGACTATGGCGGCAAATATTTTATCCCGTGATTATGGCGTTAAGTTAAAAGATAAATATGCGATAGAAATTTCACCCGATATTCACGTAAAGAGAGCGATGTACCGATTAGGGCTTTTGTCTGAACAGAAAAACGTTGATTTTAAAACTATTGACGTGAATAAGGTTATATATGCCGCGAAAAGTTTAAATCCCGAATTTCCCGGGGTGTTAGACCCTGTTTGCTGGTATGTGGGGAATCAAAAAATTTGCACAAATGACAGTTGTATGAGCGGTATAACGGGGCAATGTCCTTTTTCGGATTTTTGCATAAGGCAAAAATAAATTTTCGGAAAAGCAACCCGCCGCGACAAAATTTGTCGCGGCGGGCGTTTTTTATTTTTTATATTTTTTTATACTGTATAAAAATTTTATGCGGGGCAATACTTTCCGTATCAAAACGAAAAGGAGATTGTTTATGGGCAAAAATATGCTTACTACCAAAGAAGCGACACTGCTTTCCGACGTTTTAATCTATGAAGAAAGCGCGTGTAAAAAAGCAAGATTGTACGCAAGAACGCTGACAGACAAAGCGCTTGCCGACAAGTTCAATAAACTTGCCGACAACCACGAAAGACGGTTTAACGCGTTATTCGATTTATTATAAGGGGGAAAGGTATGGATTATATGAAAGACGTAACTTTAAACGAAAAAGACAGTTTACAGGATATGTTAAACCTTGAAAAAAATCTTGCCAAGGTTTATTCGACGGTTATGACCGAAGGGGTGAGCAAAGGTTTTCGAACCACTATTAAAAATCACTGGAACGAAACGGTGGAAGACCAAGCGGACGTGTATTTTATGATGACGGACAAAGGCTATGCGGAAGTTCAGTCCGCGCCCGAAACGACGTTATCGGAAGAAAAGAACAAGTTTGCGAAAGTCAAAAGTCAACTTGCGTAAACAATATGTCATTGCGAGTTGGGCAAACAAAGATGGGCAAACGAAGCAATCTCAGGGATTGCCACGCCTTTAAAAAGGCTCGCAATGACAAATGATTTTAAAAACAATTTACGGCGCAAACAGTTTTGTTTGCGCCGTAAAACTTTAAATATTATCGTTTATTCGTTCGTTTCGGTTTTCGCGGATTCGGAATTATTTTTTCTTTTTTCCAAAAATTTAATAAGGAATACCGACCCTACGAATAAGCCGATTGCAATAGCCCACATAATTAAACCGCCGAGAACGCCGTTCAAATCCGAATATATCAGCGCACCGCCGACAAGGTAGGATATAAACGCAATAGCCGCAACAAGCGAAGCGTATGGTAATTGCGTTTTAACGTGGTCTACGTGGTTACAGTTTCCGCCGGCAGATGCAAGTATCGTGGTGTCGGAGATGGGCGAAACGTGGTCGCCGTAAACGGCGCCGCCGAGCGTTGCCGAAACGGTAAGAATTGCAAGCGTTCCGCTGCCGCCCAAAACGGCGGTTGCAATCGGAACGAGAACGCCGAACGTTCCCCAAGAAGTACCGGTTGCGAAAGATATTCCGCAAGCAAGCAGGAAGAAGATCGCGGGGAAGAGCCATTGTACGGATAAGCCGGCGATATTGTTTTCAACGAAACCGTGCGCATCGAGATACGTCGGGTTGCCTAACTCATCGGTTTTAGCACCCATAATTCCGGAGATAGTCCAAGCGAAGACGAGAATAAGTATTGCGGGAACCATGGTCTTAAAGCCCTGAACGATGCTTTCCATAACGTCTTTGAAATTGACGATTTTCGCTATCATGTAGTATGCGGCGATCACTATCAGCGCAAAGGTTGAACCGATTGCAAGCGATAAGCCTGCGTCGCAGTCGGAGAAGGCATCTATAAAATTGTTTGTTCCGTGGAAGAAGCCGCCCGTATAAAGCATACCTAAAAGACAAAAAACAATCAGCGTGATAACGGGAATAACGAGATGACGAACCTTGCCTTTGGGGTTTGCGACGATGGATTTATCTTCGTCGGTGGGAAGGTCTGTTTCGCCCGCGTTAAGGTCGTCCAAAAAGTCCGCCGCGTTTTCGTTTCTCTTCATTTTGCCGAAATCTATTTTATAGATACAGAAAACGAACACCATTATTAAAGTAAGTATAGCGTAAATATTGAAAGGTATAGTTTTGATAAACGCAACGAGTCCGTTGCCTTCGAGTTCGCCGGAAACTGCCGCCGCCCAAGAAGAAATAGGCGCGATTATGCAGACGGGTGCGGCCGTGGAGTCGATTATCCAAGCGAGTTTGGAATGCGACACTTTAAACTTGTCCGTAACGGGGCGCATAACCGAACCGACTGTAAGACAATTAAAGTAGTCGTCGACGAAAATCAAACAACCGAGTCCCGCGGTGGCGATAAGTGCGCCGCGCTTATTGCGGATACGTTGTTGCGCCCATTCGCCGTAAGATTTAGCGCCGCCCGATTTCTGCATAAGTACGACGAATATTCCGAGTACTACCAAAAACACGAGAATAGGCACGTTTCCGCCTACTTTTTCGCTCATAACCTGAAAAGAAGTACCCATCGCTTCCGCGGGATTGCCGCCGGCAAGGAACATGCCGCCGACGAAAATGCCGATAAACAGCGAAAGGTAAACTTGTTTAGTTGCGAGCGCAAGAACAATTGCTACGATTGCGGGCACGAATGCCCAAAACGTTCCGCTCATTAAAAAGAGCCTCCTTAAAATAAAATTAAAAAAACACGGTCTATCAAATAGCCGTGATTTTTTATCGTGGGTATTTAATAGCGCAACGCAAGGGGCTAACCTTGCGACAGTCGTAAACGTATTCCGCTTACGCCCAGACCGAAAATTTCGGGATAAAATTTCCGTCTTCGGCGATCTTTCCTTTCCCGCGCGGAACTTAATAATCCCGTTCCGCGTTTATCATAAAGACCGCGCCTCTATTCGTTTTTACACGAATAATATATAACTTTATTCGCGCGTTGTCAACGGTTTTTGTCAAATTCCGATAAATTCTTTGAAAAAACTTTGACAAAAACGCGTAAAAGGTGTTAAAATATAACTACAATTTAACAAGAAGGTTTTCGGCAAACACTTCTATAAAACAACCGACCGTGAGAGATTTTATGCTCCCCGTTTCGGGCGTTTGCCGAAACGGGGAGTTTTTTATGGAAGAAACAAAACAAAGTGTCCGGAAACAAATGTTTACTACTCGCGCGCTTGCCCGTGCGGGAATAATCGCGGCGCTGTATGTCGTACTGTCGCTTGCAGTCTTGCCCGTGGCAAGCGGGGCAATACAGTTCAGACCGTCGGAAGCGTTATGTATTTTACCGCTCTTTTTTCCCGAAGCAATACCTGCGTTGTTTATCGGGTGTATGCTTTCTAATCTTATAACGGGTTGTGTGATATGGGATATAATATTTGGGAGCGTAATAACTTTGGCGGCGGCTGTTTTAACTTATTTTTGCGGGAGAATGGTTAAAAATGCCGTAATACAAATAATCGTCGGCGGGATATTTCCCGTACTTCTTAACGCTTTTTTCTTGCCCGTGATATGGTATTATTGTTACGGCGAACTTGAATATCTGTACATAATTCAAGTTTCGTTTCTGATAATCTCGCAAAGCGTTTCCATTTATATTTTGGGTACGTTTCTCTATTTTGCCGTAAAAAAATTGCGTGAAAAAGGCGTTAAAGCACTGTTATAATATGGTTACAATTTAAAATAAAACTCGGTCAGAAGACTTTTGAGCCTTCCGACCGAGTTTTTTTGGACAAGAAACAAACGTTTCTTACGCTTAGTCTATTACCTTGAAGGGGTGATAGATCGCCCAGACGAGTAAAAGCCATAAAGCGGATACTCCGACGAGCGAATAGATTATTCTGGAAACGACCGCCGCGTCGCCCGCGCCGAAAATCATCGACACAAGGTTGAAATTGAAAATACCGACGAGTCCCCAGACTATCGCGCCTATGATAACGAGACTGAAAGCAATAATCGTAGTAAACTTCATATCTTCCTCCGAAACTTATTATGTGAAGTTTTCGGCGGGATATACTTTACTTTTTAAAATTTTTTAAAATCGTTTTATTACTTTTTATTTTTTTCCCGCACGCGCTTTACGAACTCATCGTGGCTTTGCATAACTTTAAGCATAGAGTTTTGAAGGGGCGGGAGAGTCGCTCTTTTTTCCGCTGCGGCGGTTTCGGAATTATCGGGAAACGCGGGCGGCGCGGAATAAGAATAGTCGGCGGGATTTTCGCCGCTACTTCTAAAAGATTGACCGAGAAAAGAACTTAAAAGGTTGAAAATGCCGAATTTATCCATTTTATCGTCTCCGAAAAACAAAAAACGCGCAAAAAAACTCAAAAATAATTGCAAAAAAGCAATGATTAGAGTATAATTATTCTACGAGATTTTTTAAATGTACTCTCGTACAGTTATTTATATTCGGCAAATTTAAAAATGTTGACCGAATTCGGAGAATATATGAATAAATTGACAAAAGGCTTATTGACGGTTTCTATCGCGGCAATGCTCGTCGGAACTGCGGCGGCTTGCGGCGGGGGCAATTCCGATTCGTGGAAGGGTACGACTTTTACCGATTACGGCACTGTAAAAACCGAAACGAACGGCGGGTTCGTAGCGGAAACCGATAATTACGTGTACTTTATTAACGGAATTGAATCGAGTTCTTCGGACAATACTTTCGGCAAACCTATTAAAGGTTCGCTCGTCGCGGCGAAGAAGACCGACCTTACCGATTCGCAGGTCGTTATCCCCGAACTTTTGACGGCGTCCGATTACGGCGCGGGTGTTTATATCTTCGGTAGCGGGGAAGAAACTTACGCTTACTACGGCACTCCGAACAGGGAAAAGACTTCGTCCGGCGCGGTGGCGTCGTCCGAAATGACTTTCACAAAAACCCGTTTGGACGGCAAGAACAACGAGAAACTTTTCACCGTTTCTTCGTCTACGACGAATTACAGAATAGCGCAGGCGGCCGACGGTACGGTTTATATAGTTTATTACGACGCGGACAATACTTCCTTGGTTTCCTATAACTGCACTACCAAAAAATCTACGGTGATAGCGAAAACCGACGCAAAGACCAACGAAACGCAAGGGGAGAGCGGCGAATACCTTTCGCTCGGCGAATATAAATTTCTCGATAACGGCAACGGCGCGCAGGTGGTTTACACTATGACGGCGTATACGCAGAAATATTATTCCGAACAGGAAGAACAGACAAATTCGTATTCGAGACAGACTGCGAATTACAACTACTTATATTCGTACACCGCGGGCGAGAGCCCCGTCTGTGTCAAAAACGGAAAGACCGCGGACGAAACTTACGTCCTTAAATCCACTATCGGCGAATATCTGTTCTATACGGTAAAGCCTTTCGGCGGAACGGAAAAGACTTACGGCGTTAAATTGTCCGACACGGCGACCGCTACGGAACTGTTTTATAATAACAATATTAAAGACGGTATGATAATAAAATCTTACGAAGAAGTTTATTATCTCGATACCGACGCCAAAAAGGTTATAAAGAATACGCTCGTAAAAACCGATACTGTAAACGAGCAAAACACGAAAGACGCGATATTACACGACGAAACGATAAGTTCGCTCGTTGACGTGGACGCCGATTATATATATTGTTTTAATACCGACGGTTATATAGTTGCTGTGGAGCGCGCCGGCGAAGGCAGAACGATAAGAATATCAGAGCGCACCGCTTTCGCAAGTTGGTATAAACCCGAAAAAATTAAGGACACGGGGTATCTGCTTTACTGCGACAGTTCGACGGAAGGAACTTCTTATATTCATTACGCTAACGTTGACGACCTTTCGGACGAAAATAAAATAATTAAAGAAGATACCGACGGTGATAACGAAAACGATATTTATTATCTTAAAAGTTCGTTTATAGGCGTAAGACCCGCGGCGGACAGGGCGGCGGCTGTTTCCGTTAAAATAAACGCTATCGAAACCCCGCTCGAACTCGAAAAAGACGGCGACAACTATACGGCGGCAAGCGTTAAAACAGCCCGCGCGGCATACGACGCGTTGGACGACGACGCAAAAGCAAGCGTGTCCGATGCCGACGTTAAAAAACTAACGAACGCCGAAAAAGCGCTTGCGCTTGCGGACGCTTTCGGTAAACTCGAAAAGGTTATGGATTATAATAATCTTTCGGATACGGAAAAAGCGGCGCTTACCACCGATTATAACGCGGCGAAAGCTTTGGTTGAAAGTTACGGCAACGATTATAAAGATATAGCGAAGTGTCTCGGAGATAAGTTAAATCTCAACTATTATTATCAACGGGCAGGCGAAAAGTTAAATCCGACGGAGTAGTTTAAGCCTGATATTCGTATAACGTACTTTAAAAACATTATTATATAAATAACGAAAATGCCTTGACAAAATTATTTGTCAAGGCATTTTAATTTACTTACTTATGAAAAATAATAAAAAATAAAATTTTATATTTTGACAATAAACTCAATAAATCCCCATTAAAACACTAATAATTAAGAAAATTGTCGGAAAAAGTCGTTTTTGAAAAAAATGTATATTCTTGTAAAAATATTACTAAAAAACGCTTTATTTTTGTTCAAAAGTGTAGTATAATATGATTATCAAATCAAAAGGAGTACATATATGAATAAAAAGACGGTGTTTATTTTGCAGGACACGAAAGAATCTTGTGAAGAGATTGAAAACTTGTTTTCGGCAAGCGGGGAATACGTTGTCGTAGGTTCTTCTACGGACGGCATTTCGGCGATAGCCGCGGTGGCGGAAAAGAAACCCGATTTTCTGATTACGGAGTTAGTTATTTCGGGATACGACGGACTTTCGGTGATAGACAGGGTGAAAAGCACGGGTGCGGAAACCAAAGTCATAGTGCTTTCCGCGTTGTGTAGGGAAGAAATTATTGCCCGCGCGGTAAAAGCCGGTGCGGATTATTTTATGGCAAAGCCCGTAAACTTTGAAATTCTTTCGGAAAGGATGAAAGAAGTTGCGGCAGGCGCGGACGCGATGCGTAAAAACACGGGCGAAAATCTGCACAGAATATCTTTGGAAGAAAAGATAAGCAAGATATTTATAAACGTGGGTATTCCGCCGCATATAAAGGGTTATTCGTTTTTAAGGGAAGGCGTAATTATGGCAGTGGAAAATCCTTCGGTCATAAACAATATAACTAAACAGTTGTATCCCATGATAGGCGAAAGGTATCAGACGACGCCGAGTAAAGTTGAGCGGGCTATTCGCCACGCGATAGAAGTTGCTTGGAACAGGGGCAGGATAGACAATATAAACAATATTTTGGGCGTTCGGGCGTACGTAGGGGCGGATAAACCGACGAACGGCGAGTTCATAGCCCTTATCGCCGACAAAATGCTTTTGGAAAAAGCATAAGTTTTCGGAAGGTAAAAACTGCGCGGCAGTTTGTTTGACCGAAAAAATATTCGGCTTTGCAACAAAAAAATTTAAAAACTTACTTAAAAACAGTTTACAAATAAGACGCATATAGATATAATACTATCAACCGCAAGGAGTGTTAAGAAAACCGAGTCCCGAAAAAGGGTTGTTTTTACGGTTCAGCGGTTATTCCTTTTGAAGGAGACGTATTATGCCGAAGTATGTAAAATGTCCGAGATGCGATCTTAATTATATGTTGGAAGGCGAAGAATATTGCGACGTGTGTAAAGCCGAACTCAAAAAAGCGCCGCCGCTCGTTTTTGCGGTCGACGACGAAGACGACGAGACGGAAGGTCTTGAACTTTGTCCGCGCTGCCACAGAAATTACGTTAAAAGCGGCGAAACTCTTTGCGAAGAGTGTTTAAAAGAGAGCGAGCGCGAAGAAGAGCCGGAAATCGAAGACGACGATTCGTGGAAGGAGTTTTTAGACGACGATGCGCCGGACGACAGCGAAGAAGACAGCGAAGAGATGCTTTCTTTAAATAAACTCGCGGAAGAAGAGGGTGAAAAACTCTTTGACGACGAAGAGGAAGACGACGAAATCGCGGAAATTAACGACGACGAAGACGATTTCGATATTCCCGAAATCAACGAAGAGGATTTTGAAGAAGAGGACGAAGAAGACGACGAAGACGAATACGACGATAAGGACGAATAGTTTTTATCCCGTGCCGTAACTTGTATATTCCTTTGTTTTACGCGGCTTACCTTGCGGGTAAGCCGCGTAAAATTTTAAATAGCGGTATAAAAAGCCTGTATTCGGCAATAATAGCCGTATGATAAAGAGCACGGCTTCTATTTCGCAAGTAAAAGAAATAATAGAGAAATTGAATTCCAAAAACGTCGAAGTTACGGTCAATCTCGGCAGAAACAAATTCGCAAAGTTTACGGGTGTGCTTTCAGGCGTTTATCCCGCGCTTTTTACGGTAAAGCCTTTCGATAAGGATTACCGCGGTAAAACTTCGTATTCGTACTCGGAGTATCTTTGCGGCAAGGTGCGCTTAAAAGAAACCGTTTCCGAAAGTTAAACCTGTTTCAAGTTAATTTCGCCCCGAATACCGAAAATTTTTCGGTATTCGGGGCGTTTTAATATTTTCGGCATATTATTAAAGAAAGGTCAATATACTTTATTGAACAGAATTTATTGTTAAGGAGAAAGGTATGCCGATAGAACCTGTTTTTGAAAATTTAAGCGCAAACGAAAAGATAAAAGACGTCGTATGTCAGGTCAAAGTCGAGTGCAAGACGGACGTTCCCGCGGACTCGGTGGAAAGGGTGTTAAACGACAACGCGTATTCGTCGGTAAATATCGGCGGAATAACGGACGGTAAAGCCGAGTTTTTCGGAAGAACGACGTTCTTTATATGTTATGAAAGCGAAGGCGCTGTCAAAAAGTGCGAGTGCGGCGCGGAAGTAAAGGATTTTTTTCTTTCCGAAGCGATAAAGGAAGGCGACTTTATTAAAGTCGGTTGGGAAACTGAACGGGTGGAAACCGACCTTTCGGGGATAAAGATGACGGTGTCCGCGTATCTTACCGTTAAAGGCGAAGTGTTTAGGAAGACCGAATATTCCGCACTCACGGGCGGCGACGGCGTGTATTGCGATTTAAAAAGCGTAAATACCGTTAAATCTTACGGAACGGTTGTTTCCGTGTATTCCGCGGAAGAAGAATTCGAACTGAAATACCCCGTTCGGGAAGTTATCGCGCACAGGGCGGAAGTCTGTCTTACGCAGGTTCAATGCGGCGTCGGTACGGTGATTTGCGACGGAGAAATATATTTATC
>Ga0247611_10002564_pt1 | contig 28923 bp, 26 predicted proteins | sample 177DNAGHGhighgp2_FD_192422 | JGI IMG/M metagenome (GOLD analysis project Ga0247611, IMG submission 192422) | Sheep rumen microbial communities from Palmerston North, Manawatu-Wanganui, New Zealand - 1770 DNA GHGhigh gp2 | ecosystem: Host-associated > Mammals > Digestive system > Stomach > Rumen... | reverse complement strand
CGCCCCCAACATCTTCCCCGATTTCCTCAAATGGGTTCCCGGGGCCGAGGACATCCTTATCTATGAAGGTCATGAAGACGAGGTGCGCCCCATCGTTGAGGCCGCCGACCTCATCATCATGTGCGACCATGGCGAGCTCAAACGTATGTGGACTCTCGGCGACATCATTCGTCCCCTTCTGCCTATTGGCGGAGGCAAGCCCGATGCGGTTCGTTGCATCATGATTGACCACCACCTCGACCCCGAGCCCGACATCGCAGACCTCGTCATCTCCCATCCAGAACTCTCCTCCACCTGCGAAGTCCTCCTCCGCATCATCCTGGAATTAGCCTCCCCCCTCCCCTCCGAGGCCACCGTGCCCGAGGGGTCACCCTCGGGTCTCCCCCTCCTCACCCACGACGAAGCCGTCTGCCTCTACACTGGCATGATGACCGACACCGGCGCCTTCACCTACGCCAGTTCCCGTCCCGAGATCTTCGAACTCATCAGCATCCTCCTCTCCTTTGGCATCGACAAGGACAAGATCTACCGCAACATCTTCTTCACCTATAGCCCTAACCGCATGAAGCTCATGGGCTATATGCTCTACGTGAAGCTCGATGTCTGGAAGAAAGCACACACCGCCATCATGACCCTCACCAACGCCGAGCGCCGTCGCTTCGGCATCCTCAACGGCGACACCGAAGGCCTCGTCAACCTCCCCCTCCAAATCCTCGGCATGAAGCTCTCCATTTTCCTTCGCGAGGACACCGAGCACCCCTGCATCCGCGTCTCCCTCCGTTCCGTCGATGACTTCCCCTGCAACGAGATGGCTGCCGAATTCTTCGGCGGCGGAGGCCACAAGAACGCATCCGGCGGCGAAATCTGGGGCACCATGGACGATGCCCTCGCCCTCGTCAAGAAAGCCGTACAAAAATACTTGCCGCTCCTCAAAGCTTAAACCAAACAACCCCTCATAATGAAAAAGATCCTCTCCCTCCTTGTCCTCTTTGCTGCAACAGCGTTGCAGCCCTCACTCCACGCCTCCGCCCCTCACCTCGACGGCGTCCCCTACACCGAGGCAACACAGCACTCTGCCCGCGTTCTTGACCAGATTATCAAGGTCAACAACTACTGGCAGGCCCACAACACCCCCTACGTCCGTTCCTTCTGGGACCACGCCGCCTACCACACCGGCAACATGGAAGCCTATCGCCTCACAGGCCGCGCCGACTGGTACGCCTACACCGACAAGTGGTGCCGCCACAACGAATGGAAAGGTGCGAAATCCGATGACCGTGCCAATTGGAAGTACAAGACCTACGGCGAAGGTCAGGATTTCGTCCTCTTCGGCGACTGGCAGATCTGCTTCCAGACCTATATCGACATGTACAACCTCGTGCCCGCTCCCTATAAGGTAGCCCGCGCCATTGAGGTCATGAGCCACGAGTGCTCCATGACCGATACCCATTTCTGGTGGTGGGCCGATGCCCTCTACATGGTTATGCCTGTCATGACCAAGATGTACAAGCTCACGGGCGAGGTGAAATACCTCGACAAGCTCACCGAGAACTTCCTTTGGAGCGACAGCCTCATGTACGACAAGGACGAACAGCTCTACTACCGTGATGCCAAATATATCTACCCGAAGGTCAAGACGGCCTGCAACGGCGGCAAGAGCTTCTGGGCACGTGGCGACGGCTGGGTGCTCGCCGGCCTCGCCAAGGTGCTGGCGGATATGCCTCACGATTACAAGAACCGCCCCATCTTCGTGCAGCGTTTCCGCGAACTCGCCGAAGGCGTAGCCCGCGTCCAGCGCCCCGGTGGCTACTGGAGCCGCTCCATGCTCTGCGAGGATGACGCCCCCGGTCCCGAGACCTCAGGCACCGCCTTCTTTACCTATGGTATGCTCTGGGGCGTCAACCACGGCTACCTCGACAAAGCCACCTACGCTCCCGTCATCGAGAAAGCATGGAAATACCTCAGCGAGACCGCCCTGCAGCCCGACGGCAGCATCGGCTTCGTGCAGCCCATCGGCGAGAAGCCCGACCCCACCAAGACCGTTGATGCCCACTCCCAAGCCCCCTTCGGCACTGGTGCCTGGCTCCTCGCGGCCTGCGAGATGGTCCGATACATCAACGCCGCCCCCTATGCCCCTACTCTCAACTCTCAACTTTCCGCTCTCAACTCGATATACCACCACACCCCCACCACTCCTACCGTCAGTGTGGGCGGCGGTTTCTCCGCCGCCTCCCTTACCGGCCTCCCAACGCCCGCCGATCCGAACCTCCGCAATGCCGGTCATGAGGACTGCGGCACCTATGAGATCCACAACCCCACCGACGAAAACATCGCCCAGGTCATACAGCTCACCACCATGGACGCCCTCAGCAAGGCGAACATCGCCGTCGCCCGTGAGTTCTTCTTCCTCGATGGCGACCGCAACGAGGTACCCTATCAGATTACCCACGACGGCCGCGTCCTCGTCTTTTGCAGCGTGCGCCCCAATAGCAGCATTCATCTCACCATGCTCAAAGGTCAGCCCCTCGACTACGAACTCACCTGCAACGGTCGCATCTACCCCAACCGTTGGGACGACCTCGTCTGGGAGAACGACCGTTGTGCCTGGCGCTTCTATGGTCCAGGCGCTCATAAGAACATGCGCAACAATGCATATGGCTTCGACACCTTCGTCAAGAACACGCCCCATCCCATTCAAGACCAGCTCTACCACAACGAGCTCACTTCCTATGGCGTCAACGAGCGCATGAAACGCGCTAAGAGCCCTCTCGACTGGAACGAGGTGCACCGCGGCTACACCTATCACCGCAATTTCGGTGCTGGCATGGATGCCTACACCGTAGGCGCCACCCTCGGCGCAGGAGCTGCAGCCCTTATTGCTCCGACTCTAAACTCTAAACTATCAACTCTCAACTTAGTTTACCCTCTTTATTATGAGAAAGCCGAGATTCTCGACAACGGTCCCCTTCGCTTCACCGTCCGTATGACCATGCCCGCCCAAGCCCTTCCCTCCACGGGGGGAGTTGGAGAGGGGCTTTCTTTCCGCGAGATCCGCCTCATCACCCAGGACTGCGGCAGCCATTTCGCCCGCGTCGAAGTCACCTACGAAGGCATCACCCAGCCCACCCCCGTCTGTGCCGGCATCGTTGTCCACGAATCAGCCCCCAAGGCCTACGTCCTCAACCAGCAGGAAGGATGGCTTACCTACGCCGAGCCCCTCGACAACGCCGACAAGCGCATGAATGGCGAACACTATCTCGGCATCTTCATACCGAACGTTGACAAGTTGACAAGTAAACAAGCAGCCAAGGCAACATCCAAGACCAAAGCATCCAACTCGTCAACTCGTCAACTCGTCAACTCGTCAACTAAAGTTCAATTCCTCCCCCTCCCCGAGAAGCGTGCCGGCGGCATAGGCCACGCCATCATCCAGACCACCTACACCCCCGGCCAGCCCTTCGTCTATTACACCGGTTCCGCCTGGAGCCTCTATGACGTACCCACCCACGCCATCTGGCAGGAAACCCTCCGCCACGAAGCCCGCACCCTCACCAACGGCCTCCAACTCATCGAGCATTAACCTCTTCCCCATCCATCACAACGAGAAGCGGAGGGAGAAACACACCTTTCGTCTTTCCACTGTTCACACTAACAGATGTCAACCACCAACTCACAAGAACAAATTTACGCCTCGCTGCGCAACGCTATAGAAGAAACTATCGGCAGGAAGCTACGCACGCCCAAGGATTTCGATTTCCTTGCCGAGAGCATCTCCGGGAAGCTTCATCAGCGCATCAGCCCGACCACGCTCAAGCGGCTCTGGGGCTACCTGCATGACACTTCCTCTTCGCCCCGTCCATCTACCCTCGACCTCCTCGCCCAATTCATCGACTATCCCTCCTTCGCCGACTTCACCAGCGCCAATTGTGCCATCATCCCTACCCCCTCACCGAACGAGACCCCCACTCCTGACGAGGCCACCTCACCGAACGAGCCCTCCACTCTTGACGAGGCCACCTCCCCCTACGAGGCCACCGTGCCCGAGGGGTCACCCTCGGGTCCCCCCTCACCCCCTAAGAAGAGCCATCTTTCACTTTTCACTCTCTCACTTTTCGCTCTTTCTCTCCTCCTTCTTCTCATCGCTATCCCCCTCGTCATTCGCGGTCTCCATTCCCCTTCACCCAACATCCTACATCAGGGCACTAAGTTCACCTGCCAAAAAGACTACCTCAAGCTCTTCGATGTAGCGCTCGACAAGTACACCCCATACTGGTTTCAACACCCCAAGTATCCTTATATCTTCTTTTGGGCTCCCGAATACCACCATCCTGTCTGGCATAACGAAGGTGACCCCGCTCAACTTATGCCCACCATCACCACCTACTACCACCCCGACGATTACCCTACCGACTCGGCCTCCCTCGCTATATTAGCCCAGCGCAACAAAGAGTACTACACCACCACCCTACAACATAGGCGCGTGCTCATCACATTCATGAAAAACCTTTTCGACACCACCTACGTCTATCTTGGTGTCTATCGTTTATCCTCTCTGTCCGATAGCACCCGCCAGATCTGGGAGCGTGCCCAGGACGACCTGGACATCGACCACCTCGAATACCTCGAGCTGTATCATGAGTAATAAGATCCCACAGATAATGATTATATCTCATGCAGATAATTATTTAATCTCACACAGATCACTCAGATCACACAGATCATTCAAACAAAAGCCACATCTGTGGAATCTGTGAAATCTGTGTGACCTATCCAAACAACCCGCCCTAAGCAAGTATTCTCTCACAGATCACACTGATCACACAGATCTTTCACACCAGAAACAAAATCTGTGAAATCCGTGAAATCTGTGTGACCTATCCAAACAACCCGCCCTAAGCAAATATTCTCTCACAGATCACTCAGATCACACAGATCTTTCAAACAAAAGCCACATCTGTGGAATCTGTTTACCAATAATCGAAGCATTATGACCCTCAACGATATCACCTACCAAATACGTGGAGCAATCTTTGAAGTGTATAACCATTTAGGTCCTGGCCTTCTGGAATCTGTCTATGAGGAAGCTCTCATATACGAACTTACTCTTAGGGGACTTTCCGTCAAAAGACAGCAACTGGTACCCATCTCCTACAAAGGACAACTATTACATTCAGAACTCCGAATAGATCTCCTAGTCAACGAACAGGTTATCATCGAACTGAAATCCGTATTGGAGATGAAGGATGTCTTCTTCAAACAGACCCTTTCTTACCTGAGGTTATCACATCTTCATCTCGCCATACTCGTGAATTTCAATACAGATAACATTAATGAATCCATCTATCGGGTCATTAACTAACGCCCACCTTTCATCCACTACTCTCTCTGATTCCATATCTTATCTCTCACAGATCACTCAGATCACACAGACCTTTTACACCAGAAACAAAATCTGTGAAATCCGTGAAATCTGTGTGACCTATCCAAGCCAGCCGCCTTGAACTAATAATCTCTCACAGATCACTCAGATCACTCAGACCTTTCACACCAGAAACAAAATCTGTGAAATCCGTGAAATCTGTGTGACCTATCCAAACAACCCGCCCTAAGCAAATATTCTCTCACAGATCACTCAGATCACACAGACCTTTCACACCTGATACAAAATCTGTGGAATCCGTGAAATCTGTGTGACCTATCCTAACTACCCGCCCTAAGCAAATATTCTCTCACAGATCACTCAGATCACTCAGACCTTTCACACCAGAAACAAAATCTGTGGAATCCGTGAAATCTGTGTGACCTATCCAAACAACCCGTCCTAAGCAAATATTCTCTCACAGATCACACAGACCTTTCACACCTGATACAAAATCTGTGGAATCCGTGAAATCTGTGTGACCTATCCAAGCCACCCGCCCTAAGCAAATATTCTCTCACAGATCACTCAGATCACACAGACCTTTCACACCTGATACAAAATCTGTGAAATCCGTGAAATCTGTGTGACCTATCCTAACTACCCTCCCTAAGCAAATATTCTCTCACAGATCATTCTAATCACACAGATCTTTCACACCAGGAACAAAATCTGTGAAATCCGTGAAATCTGTGTGACCTATCCTAACTACCCGCCCTAAGCAAATAATCTCTCACAGATCACTCAGATCACACAGACCTTTCACACCTGATACAAAATCTGTGAAATCTGTGTGCCTTTTAAAAATTCTCTCCGTGAGTGCGAAAAAACGACTTTATCCGTGCGAAAAAACGCCATCTGAGGGATAAAATAGCGATTTGGACCAATTGGACCAACATTTGGACTGATTTTCCCCTTGTTTCTTTCCGCCTTTTATCGTATCTTTGCGCCCGAAACATGTCCGGAAAGGACAAAATGAGACTAAAATCGATGTCAAACAAAAAAAATCAGCCCACGATGGCACGACTTTCAGAAAAGATGCCTATCTTTGCAGCGCAGATGTAACCCATCTGCCGCAATGCGAGGAGCATCATGACACCGTTCCACTGGTAAACCTGGAAAATTTACTCACGTGATAAGGAACAAAGTCTGAGAGCCGTCCTCCTATGATGGTATATCGTACCGCTTCGCGCGTACCTTATATATTATAGGTGTGGGCTGATTTCATTCTTTATATCACAGGTAATTCCAGGACCTTCCAGTAGAAGAATGCTGAAAGGCCCACACCGCTGTATGCGTTGATTTGAATCATCATACCATAATAATCCAACAACTAAACAATGAAAATCATGAAACTTAACAAGAAAACTATTGTTGGCCTCTCTGTGCCATTTTTTCTTTTAATGCTATCAGGCTGTGAAAGTAAAGAAAAGAAAGCTTTAGACAGCGCCATTCAATCAAGAGAACTATCTCAAATGCGCCAGTTTATTACCCAATATCCTGATGCTAATCAAGAACTTGTTGACAGTGCAAGGATTATTCTAGCAAAATGGGAACAAGACTCTGCTGATTATAATAGTCTTAAAGATATGGATGACATCGTTAAGCGTGCACAGGCAGAAGGGCTCTATATGGAAAATCACCCAGATGGTCTTTATAAAGACATTGTAACAGAAATGTTTAAAACTGATGGGCCTGAAGCAAAAGCCATCCTAGAAAGACTTTTAGTCATAGGTGAGGGTTTTACGAATTACGCTTTCTATAATTCTGGCAATAGATATCCAATATGCCTTACATCACCCGATGAAAATGGTAAGGGAATAGGTTTCTTATATACTCTGTTCGGATATTTATGTTTTTACTACGCCATAAACCTCGATGATTTGAATGATGACGCAATCCAATGCGTTTATTATATTGAAAATAACAAGGAAATACATTTTACTCTTTCCTATAGTTCCAATGACCATTGTCTGTATTATAATATTAAGGGAAAGATTTCTACCTGGTACGGACAATTAGACAAAGATTATTATGACCCATTCCTGAAAAGTGTAAAAGAAATACGTAGAAAAGGAAAAATCATTCGTCAGGATGTTAGCTGGTTGAAAAACCTATAACATACCCCCAAAAAAGGATTTTAGATTATCGATTCGCTGTTAGAATGTCGAATCTTTATCATTATCCAAAAAAGTCATACCCCAATAATAAAATAATATGTATTCAGAACAATTAGAAGCCATCATCGATGCAGCATTGGCTGATGGCATGTTAACAGACAAAGAACGTGAAGTTCTTCACAAACGTGCTGCCCAGGAGGGCATTGACGCAGATGAACTGGATGTCGTTATCGAAGGACGTTTAGCCAAAATGAAAAAGCAAGAAGACTGGTTACGTCCAGCGCCTCCACAGAATCTCGTTAATGAAAAATTGGGAAATATCGTCAAATGCCCCAATTGCGGCTGTACAGATGTAACAGGTCGTGCTGTATGTCCAGATTGTGGATATGCCTTTGCAAACGTAAAGACAAATAGTTCGGCTGAGAAACTGGCAAATAAACTAGCGGAAGTAGAAGTATCAAGAAGAGGTTCACTCTTGGGAGGTATAGCTGCGGCCTACGGCGGTGGAAAAACGGCAGAAAAGGCCTCCATCATTAAGAACTTCCCCGTTCCCAACACACGGGATGATCTCCTCGAATTCTTGTCCTTGCTGAAACCGAAATCATCAAAGTACCCAAAATTAGGATCTGCGGCAGATACCGAACATTATCAGCTTGCACCAGCCTATTACATAAAGTATGTAGAATGCATAGATAAGGCTCGTAGATCGTTTGGTAAAGATGCAGAATTCAAACCTTACTTCGATTTTTTCGAGGAGCAGGAGAAGATGGTAATTCCAGCAAAAAAAATAGCCATGTGGATTGGAATAGGTTTTGCTGCCCTATTCGTCTTAGCCTTATTACTTTCTCTTTTCTCTTGATTGTACTGAGACGTTTTTCGACCCTTGATAGTATTGAAATCATATCTAACTAACATCAATTGATATGGGATTCTTTAGTAAAGGAAAAAGCGGCGGCATAATGAATGTCATCCGCTGCGATGAGCAAGAATATCTGGTGTGGAAATGGCGGCCTGAAGGACAGGACGTGAATTCAACCAGTAGAGAAAATAGCATCCGCTATGGGAGTAGTCTTCGTGTAAAAGATGGTGAGGTCGCTGTGTTTGTCTATAAACAGAAGGACGACGCAATGCAAGACTTCATTGAAGGCCCTTTCGACGAGACTATCAAAACAGCAAATTTCCCTGTGCTGAGTAGCATCGTTGGTCTGGCCTTTGGTGGGGACTCTCCCTTCCAAGCCGAGGTCTATTTCATCAATCTACAAGGCAATAACCAACTGCGATTTGCCGTACCTTACTTTGACGTATTCGACCCGCGTCTGCCTGACCATGGCGTACCCATGGCTGTACGCGGAACCATAACGTTCAACATCACTGACTATCGTGGATTTATCAAATTGAACAGGCTTGTTAATTTTGACCACGACCAATTCTTGAAGCAAATAAAAGCTGCAATTCAGAAGTATGTGAAAGGCGTTGTGTTGAATGTGCCACAAGAGATGGGCATCCCTGTTGTTCAGATGGAACGCCAGATCCTTAATATAAATAATAAGGTAGAAGAGTATCTGAAACCGCGTATTGAAAACGATTTCGGTGTTAACCTGAAAGGATTAGACATTGCGTCGTTGGAAATAGATAAGGAATCTCCCTATTACGGAGAGCTACGCCAGCTCACGGCAGGCAACACTGCGAAGACAATGAATGCGCAAACCGACGTGAACATCAAGAACCTGCAAGACACTCAACGCATCAATGCCGAAAACATGGAAGAAACGCTCCGTATTCAACGTGAAGAGGCTCAACGTGCTCAGCGTCTTCAGGCAGAAACCAACTTCATGGGGGCTTTTGGTCTAGAGCAACAAACAGAAGTCCTCAAGACAGGAGCCCAAAGTCTCGGCCAAATGGGAAATATGAACGCAGGTGGCGGTGGTGGTCTGAATCCAGCAGGTATGATGACTGGCATGATGATGGGTGGAGCCATGGGGCAACAGATGGCAGGTATGATGCAAAACATGGGACAACAAATGCAGGGGAACATGAACACACCTCCTCCTATACCCAACGTCCAATATCATATCTCCTTAAACGGTGCACAGGCTGGACCATTCACTATTCCACAGTTGGCACAAATGGTACAAAGCGGACAACTTACGCCTCAATCCTATGTATGGAAACAAGGAATGGCAAATTGGGAAATGGCTGGTAATGTACAAGAACTATCTGCGCTGTTCACTGTGTCCGGCAACACTCCCCCACCGCCTCCACCAGCAATGTAACAGTTTTACTAACATTTACATAAGAAGTAGCCGAAACGCTTTAAAGGAAGTAGGCATAAAACAACAATACTATTATTATGGCACTAATTGACATGGACGATGTTGCAAGCTTTGCCATCGGAAAAGCAGAAGACAAACTACAAGGAGAAGAAAAGAAAGAAAAGACTACTGTAGGTGGATTCCTGTTACGTTTCATCGTATCTATTATTTGGTTTATAGCAGCCGCTGTGGCTACAATTGGTGGCGCACTTGCTATGACAGGTGGTGAAATGGCATCCTTCTTAGGAGATGAGAGTGGACCTGCATTATATGTAATTGGAATAGGTTTATGTTTGGCCATCTTCATTATTACTTTTCTCGTTCCATATCTTCGTAAGAAAGGCTCATTTACTAGATGGTGTGGTATTGTATGTCTTGGTGATGCCCTTTGGTGGATCTATCTTTTAATATCTACTGGTATGTCATGAACGAACAGAGTTTCTTTTCCATAGACAGACTCGTTGAGTTTGGTCTGGGTATGGGAATAGCTCAGCAAATGGTTGGGATGATGAACCAGTACATGCAGTCTATGTATGTACCTGGTTCCATCCAATCTATGCCGCGCCCCATTCCCTCTATATATTATGTTGCAATAGAGGGTCAACAGATTGGCCCACTCAATGATTGCGAATTGACACAACTAATTACTCAAAAGAAAGTAAACAAGGACACGTTGGCCTGGATTCCCGGGATGCAGACATGGAAGCCAATAGAGCAAGTGCCCGAAATCCTAAAAGTCATAGCTTTAGTACCACCTAATCTCCCAACCACTTAATGTAAAAGCGACATGAAAGCAAATGTGTTCCTCACACTTATCAGCGTCCTCTTAACAGGGCTTATAGGTTACTGGATATACGATATAGCCAAGGGACAAGAGCAGGATACGCTTTGCGGCATCTGCAGTTCTGTCTGTATCCTTTTGACCATTATACCCCTTATTGGCATACAGTACAACTCTGGAAGGATGGGCGTGAATATACGTATCCTCTCGGGACTATTCCTTGTAATCTTCCTAATTAGCCATTTCTGTTATGCAATTTATGGCATAAAAATGCCATCATACGTCATTGTTAATGGAATAATCTTGGTCATATTCCTTAGCATTTTCTATAAAATGCAAGGAATGAAGGATGTGTAATCTATTTTTTAGAATAATAGGAGAATGCCGAAAATCCAATATAGAGTAGGCAATAATATACAAAAAAAGCTATTATGAAACGTAACCTCATGATCATGGCAGTCATTATGACTGCGTTTCTTGCCTTCAATTCATGTTCTTCAAAAAAGACAGGCGATCCGATTGCAACAATTGAAGCACTTAGTAATCAAATAAGTGATAAGAGCGACAATTGGGACGAAGAAGAGTGGAAAAAGGCTGCTGAAACCTTGGAAGAAGCTCTCAACAACTTGCCCAGCCCTCTTGAAATGAACGAAAAAATCACACTCACAGCTGCCCTTTCGTCTATCTCGATAAACGCAAACATGCACGAAAGGAAAGCAGCTAAAATTATTGAAGTCCTCGAAGATATTGAGATTGATTCAGACGAAGAAGTCATAGAAGGAACTGACAGGTCTGGAAGTTATGACTTAGGAGGCGCGGTTGACAAGTATCCCATCACCATGCACTTAGACATTGATGGGACTCAAGTCAAAGGCTCATACTATTATAACAAACGTGGCCCTAATGCAAAATTAAATCTTTCTGGTACTTTTGAGGACGGTGAAATGGATCTGAACGAAACAGATGAAAAGGGAACTCCAACGGGACATTTCAAAGGAGAATTTGATGATGGAGAATATAAAGGACAATTCTTTGACAACAAAGGTAAAAGTATGAACTTCCTTGTTTCTGAAAGTGGAGCAAGTGTAGATGATGTACTAGCTGCTTTTGACGAAGGGGAGCTACCTGATGACTTTGAAAGTCTGCCAGACATTGATGATGAAGAAGATGATGATGACGTAACTTTCGACGACGATGAAGGCGACTCTAGCATTGATAAGTTCTTGGATGATTATGATAAGTATATGGATGACTATGTTACATGTATGAAGAAGATGCAGAATAATGATCCCACTGCATTGGCAAATTATGCGAAAATGCTAGCACGATATGAGAAGATGGCAGTACAGGCTGATCGGCTTAAGGGAAAGATGAGCATGAAACAAGCGCAACGTCTAAATCGCATTACTGCAAAAATGGCAGGAGTCATAAAAGAATAACAAGAACAGGAGGTAGCTTCGGCTGCCTCCTAACCATATTTTTTAAGATGAAAAATCTGATTGCTATTTTCTTAACATGGGCTATTCTACTTAATGTAAATGCCAAACCAATAAAAAAGAAATATGAAGTCAAGTCATACCCAACTCCCAATTTTGCTATAGACAAAACGAACCGGGTTGAAGGTGTTATACTCCATCATACAGCAGAGCCAACAATTGAACGTTCTTTAGAAGTACTCACTTCAAGGACTAAGAAAGTGGGAACCCATGTAGTGATTGACACTGATGGGACTAGATACATAATGTGCTCACCAGAGACGGTTACATATCATGCAGGCTTTTCAATATTAGACGGGAAAGAAGGTTGTAACAATTTTACAATAGGAATCGAATTTCAAGGCAATACATTAGAAGCCCCATTGACCGAAGATCAAATAAAGAGCGCTATCGAGTATCTAATTCCACTTATCTCGAAATATAAGATACCTGTCAAGAATATCGTGACTCATGAAATGGTGAGGAATGCATATAAGAAGAAATATCCCAAGAAAAGGTGCGCCGGAAAAGTTGATATCACGCAAAAGGAATTTATCAGATTCAAGGATGCCTTGAATAAGTCATTAGAAATAAAACAATAAAATAATTATGAGTCATTTAAAAATATTCATTACTTTACTATTAGCGTTGTTTTGCTCATCCACGTTTGCCCAAACAAAGACAAACAAGAAACCAGCAACTGCCCAAGCTGGGCAATGGGTCAAAGTAAGCGAGGATGAAGCCATCACGATATCCTACAACTCAAAAATTGAGACTGACAGAAAGGGCAATCATATTGTTTGGGTTAAAGCCGAATATCGCGCTACGGACTGGCAATGGTATTTTGCCAATCAGATAGGCGTGAGGACCCCAGTCACAATGACAAAGACAAAAGCTATGTTTGACCCGCCATACCACTATGCACTTGTTCGTCAAGTAATTTGCTATAGTAAAGCTGGAAAAGTCCTATTTAACTCGGGAGATGACCTTTCTGGCGGTTGGGCACCAGTTAATGCTAGTGATCCCGTTGGAATTGTAGGAGAATTTTTATGGGATAAAGAAGAAAGAAAATACTAATAAGATTATAGAAGGAACCGGAAATCCTATAAAGAGTGGGCTCTATTAAACATTTACAGCTATGCCAGTTTTTGAATGTCGATTGAAAGAAGATCGTGCAGGAATGCGCAGAGGTACAACCATTCATGTATCAACCCCATTAAGCAGCTGCGATGCAGACAAAATTGCAGATGAGTGCGAGCGTCAGTTCGGGAAAAGAGCAAGAGACGCTTCATATCCCGGCTATTGGAAGATCAGAAAGCTTTAATCATTTCGGATGGGGCAAGCTATTGGAAGCCTGCCCCACTTTTTCTTATTCATAAAATACCTCAAAAATCTGAGATAAAGATTCCAATAATTAATAGCTTTCTTTAAACTTTTCTCAAACATGTTCTATATTAGTTCAAGTTCAACCCTAAAAACGCGCCTTGATCGGTATCTTTAACTATCTTGAGAGTTAATGATTTATAGTATAGTATGGAAATCATTGGAATCATAGCCATTATCATCATCGGCCTGTTGGCTTTCAGCATTCTGGGATGAGGACTGAAGATTGGCGGTTGGATATTTGACTTCCTCGGCGAGGGCTGCTCCACCTCGTGGGTCTGCCTCATCTGGATTATCGCCATCTTCGTGGCGCTGATGGCGGTGATGTGGTAATACATTTAACTCAACATCGCAAGCTCTGTTTCGTAAGGTTTTCAGGTTATTAGGTCGCTTCGCTTACAGGTTTTTAGGTGAGAATAGCAATCATATTGACAGAAGAAACATATTTCACCTCATCGCTCGGCTTTGCCGCTTCGCCTTTAGTGCGAAGAACCTCATAACCTTATAACCTTATAACCTTATAACCTGAGAAGTTGAGTATATGCGAAACTTCAATAAATAATAGCAGAATATGACAATAGAAGAAAAGCGACAGAGAAGTGTTGAAGCACGAAAGATGGCTTTAGATCTGCGACGTCAGTTGCAGGACATCACGGATCCCGAACAGCGCAAACAATTGTCCCGGCAGATGAACGACCTCTTTGCCGAGGCCAAGAAATTGATGGATGAGGTCAAGGCCCAACGTGGCTGGGAAGCAAGCGTCGAGCGCGAGCTCAACAGTCTGGGAACAAATGATTGATATTCCATGCGTTTTCCACCTATCAAACACTATAGCAATATCCAGCTGACTCCTTCGTTTCTTGGCGAAGAAGTCCATGTCGATGATGTGGTATATTACATCTCGCCAACAGCCGAATATGCCATTAAGAAAGGTGCAGTCATTGCCAAGAATGTCATCGAACCATCGCATCACTTCAGGATGTTTCCGTCCGTAGAACTGACTTTGGACAATGGCGACGTGATAAATGCACACGACACCTTCCCCACCAAAGAGGCGGCCCTGGATTATCTCATCTCTAACCTGGAGACACGCATCAAGAATGACAGGAACACCTTGCTGACGCTGCAGAACAAAATCGATTATGAGGAGAGGATGCTTCAGCTGCTAAAACAGAAGGAGCAAGGCTGGCACTAACACTCCTTCCACCGCTAACACCCTCTTTGTGACTACACTCTTCATCGCCCACTGTCCACATCGGATGGTGGGCGATGGCGTGTGAATACTAAAAAAGTGTTCTACACGCAGAGGAAAACTTGGTAAAAATTTGGTGCTCTCGGCGAATACCATTACCTTTGTGGCGATAAAAAGAAAAACTGATGGAAAAGCAGCGCCGGAGCGCCGTACCTTTGAAGACAAACCTTCATGGAAGGATAAAGGCCCTTAAATGATATTAAATGCCTGTTTTTTTCGGTAAGAAACAACTATCATATAGACGAAAAGTGTGATGTTGCAACAAAAAAAGTACGTACATGATCATAAAAAGAGACAGATATCTGGAGAGCAAGCGCAAGCAGGAGACCCGTTCGCTCTTGAAGATCAACGACTCTTTTGTGAAGATTGTGGTTGTTCGTGACAATATCGTTCGCTGGTACGATGAAGCTGGCATCCTTTATGTCGGCATAGAAGATTTCTTGCTCAATTACATCAATACGATGGAATAATACTTCGACAAGTTTCCAAAAACTATACTGCCCCCAACGCCAATATTTGGAAAGGAAAAAAGGCTCCCGCCGCACGGTGCATCGACGGCACCATGCGGCGGGAGTGGTAATTGCCTCCTTCCGGAGAGATTGAATGGGACTATTTCTTCTTCGCAGCGCCATAAGGAGAAGAAACTTATCTAACCTCATAACCAACACGCTTCGCCTCCTATGCGAGACTTAAATTATTGAAGTAATCAGCAATTTATTAATGAAAAATTTGGTGTTCCAAATAATTGTTTCTATCTTTGCACTGCAAAAATGGTCGAATAGTGCGACTAAATTTGCAGTAAAAGAGTCTTTGGATTATGATTATCAATAGAGAACACTACGTAAAAGAACTGCTCAGCAAGCGATGGAACGGAAAAGTGAAAATCATCACAGGCATCCGTCGCTGTGGTAAATCTTTCCTGCTTTCTACTCTTTATAAAGACTATCTAAAGGCAGAAGGAGTGACAGATGACTGCTTCGTGGAAATTGCATTGGATAAGAAAGCCCATTTAAAGTACAGGAATCCCAATGAATTGTACGACTATGTACTTAGCAAAACGCAAGATGTAACGAAACGCTACTATGTGTTCATAGATGAGATACAGCTGTCGTTCAAGGTGAAGAACGAAGACGTGGACGAAAGTCTTGTACCTGAAGAGGATCGTGAAATGCTCTATACTACCTTCTACGACATTTTAAATGACCTGATGGGACGGAGTAACCTGGATGTCTATGTGACTGGCTCAAACTCGAAGATGCTTTCAAAAGACATTGTCACCAACTTCCGCGATCGCGGGTCGGAAATCAAGGTTTATCCCTTGTCGTTCAAAGAGTATTATCCTATTTCCGGTCTGGAAAAGGCGGATGCTCTTGAAGAATATTTGACTTACGGAGGAATGCCGCTGGCGGTGCTTGAGAAAGACGAGACAGAGAAAAGAAAATACCTGAAAGGACTCCACAAAAGGGTTTATATCAAGGACATCGTGGAGCGGTATAAGCTGAAGGACGATGAAGTACTGGAGGCACTGATTGACGCATTGTCATCTGCTGTTGGTTCCTTGACCAATCCGCATAATCTGGCCAATGCCGCAGCTACACTGATGAAGCGTAGTACGTCTGACCACACCATCAAGAACTACCTGGACTATCTGGAAGATGCTTACCTGTTTGCAAGTGCCAAGCGATACGATGTGAAAGGGAAACGCTATTTCGAGAACACGCTGAAGTTCTATTCCATGGATACGGGGTTACGAAATGCCAAGTTGAATTTCCGCCAGCAGGAGAAGTCACATCTGATGGAAAATATGATTTTCATCGAGCTTCTCCGCAGGGGCTATAGTGTGGATGTGGGCGTGGTAGAGGTGACCATTGTGAAGGATGGGAAAAAACAGCAGTCGCAATATGAGATTGATTTTATCGTCAATACGGGGCGTGAAAAGGTATATATCCAGTCGGCTTTGAATGTAGATACAGATGCAAAGAAGGAGCAAGAGACCTTCTCCCTGAAAAACTCCGGCGATTTCTTCCGCAAGATCGTTATCCTCGACGGAAATGAAAAGGCATGGATAGATGAAGACGGCATCATGTATGTCGGAATTATACCTTTCCTTCTGGAAGAGGTTTCTTTGAACATATAATACTTATTACTTACACTTGGATGAGTGATTCCCGCTATTTGGGCTATCGTAAATCGAATCTTATTGAACATGTTTAGGGGTTTTTCCATACACTTTTACACCTTTTTATACTTAATGCATTGTATTCCTGCACGTTAGTACACTTAAAAACAGTGTATTTATAGTGTATTTACAGGTGTATTAGTGTATAAATGAAGCGAAAAGTCAGATTTTTGGCATCGATTTGCGCCTTAAATGGAAGACATTTAACAACTTATCATCTGTATTAAGTATCCTATCTATAATCTAAAACAGAGCAAAGTTACAACATTATCCAGATTTTCGGTAATAAAATACACGAATACACTCAAAAATACACCTAAAATACACTAAATTATTGCGAGTTATGTTGTTGTATGACAATCAATTAAACGTAAATTAGTGTAAAAGTGTATGGAAATGTATACAATTTACGTATGAAACAAAGAGTACTGCAGACACTTCCATCCGCAGTCGCCGACACGTCAAGCCGTCGGCATCGACACTTCAAGCCGCTGGCATCGACACTTCAAGCCGCTGCCGTCGTAACGTTCTAACGTCGCAACCAGAACGGTTAATCGTTTCGGTCGTTCGCTCGCGACCGAACGAGCTACACCGTTAGAAGTGTTTTCTTAGCTCCCGACAGCTTATCCTGCTAATCGCTAAAGATGGCGGACAAAAGATATAGCCGCCATCCGCTTCTTGACATAAGTTACTGCTTTCATCAACCTCGAACACAACATGGAAAGCATGATGTATGTTATTTAAGGAAAAAATCCCGGATTTGAATATGTTTATTTAAGAGATCCGCCCTGTGAATGGCCGCAAATCCTCCTCTTCCGGAGGGAATGTTTCAAGGCAATTGACTTCATAGCTTCTCGCCGCAATGGGAGCAGAACTTGTCGCCTTTGCGGACCTTGGAGTCACAGCGGGGACAGCGTCCGTTGCGAACAGGGTCACGGGTCTCATCAATGAATGAGGCGGAGACGATGCCGGTGGGAACGGCGATGATGGTGTAGCCAAGGAGCATGATGAAGCCGCTGAGCAGGCGGCCCATGAAGGTGACGGGGGTGATGTCGCCGTAGCCTACGGTGCTCAGCGTGGTGATGGCCCAGTAGATGCTCGTGCCGATGTCCGTGAATGCGGAGCCAGGTTGTCCACCCTCGATGATGAACATGAGGGTGCCGAGACAACTGGTGAGAATCAGCACGAAGAGGAAATAGACGGCAATCTTATGGAGGCTGCGTCCCACGGCATTCAGGAGCAGCTGTCCCTCGTTGATGAAGACGAAAGCACGGAAGATGCGGAAGATGCGAAGGAAGCGTATACTCCTGAGCATGAGCATATAGCGAGCTCCCGGCAGGATGATGGCCAGATAGGGAGGGAGCGTGGCCACCAGGTCGATGATGCCCCAGAGGGACAGGGCGTAGCCCCGACGGCTCTTGGCACAGTAGAGTCGGAGGATGTACTCCACGGTGAAGAGCACGGTCAGCACGCCCTCCAACCATTTCAGGACGAGCTTCAGCGTTGGCGGCAGCATCGGCAGGCTCTCCACGAAAAGGATGACCAGGCTGACGGCGATGGCGATGATGATGACGATGTCGAAGGTGCTGTCGGGACGATCGTCGGAGCCGAACATGATGGTTCTCAGGTTTTCTTTTTCAGTCCAGGCGGGGCGTTTCATAGGTGTTTTATCGTTGAAGTGAGTGTTTACGGCAACAAAAGTACAACTTTTCCGTAAATCGGCCGCATCAAATGGATGAAAAAAGCAACAAATCGGCAACAACAAACTTTTTTTGCTGTTTTTTTGGCGTTGTGCTCACTTATTCGTACCTTTGCTCCGCAAAGACTATCAAAGCACACATTATTCACGAAAAAAAATACGGATTATTATGACTCAAGGAAATGTACGTCCGGCTGACATGGAGCGCATCACCACTCCGGCTTTAGCCAAGAAATTCATCGACGAACAGTTGCAAGAGCTTCGCGCTCAGATTGGTGACAAGAAGGTGCTGCTGGCCCTCTCCGGCGGTGTCGATTCATCGGTTGTTGCCGCGTTGCTGATCAAGGCCGTGGGCAAGCAGCTGGTTTCGGTTCACGTCAATCACGGCTTGCTGCGTAAGGGCGAACCCGAGCAGGTGGTTCGTGTGTTCCGCGACGAGTTGGACGCCAACCTGGTTTACGTGGATGCCACGGATCGTTTTCTCGACAAGCTGGCTGGCGTGGCCGATCCTGAGCAGAAGCGCAAGATCATCGGTGCGGAGTTCATCCGCGTTTTCGAGGAGGAAGCCCGCAAGCAGGAGGGCATCAGTTTCCTGGCTCAGGGCACTATCTATCCCGACATCGTGGAGTCCGGTCCCGTGAAGTCGCACCATAATGTCGGCGGTCTGCCCGAGGATCTTCAGTTTGAACTCGTAGAGCCCATCAAGCTGCTCTATAAAGATGAGGTGCGCGTGGTGGGCAAGGAACTGGGATTGCCCGACAACATGGTGTTCCGCCAGCCGTTCCCCGGACCGGGTCTGGGTGTTCGCTGCACCGGAGCCATCACCCGTGACCGTCTGGAAGCACTTCGCGAGAGCGATGCCATTCTGCGTGAGGAATTCGCCAAGAATGGCCTCGAAGGCAAGGTATGGCAGTACTTCACCATCGTGCCGGACTACAAGTCCACGGGCGTCAAGGACGACAAGCGCAGCTGGGACTGGCCCGTCATCATCCGTGCGGTGAACACCCGCGATGCCATGACCGCCACCATCGAGGAGATCCCCTACCCGCTCCTCCATCATATCACCCAGCGCATCATCACCGAGGTGCCCGGCGTCAATCGTGTGCTTTACGACCTGACTCCGAAACCTACGGGCACCATCGAGTGGGAATAAGCATTTAACGAGTCCACGGAAGAAATCACCTCATCAAACGCCTATGAAGACGACCATCAAGGACCTCGGCAATGAAGTCATCATTAGCCTTGCAGGACGTTTAGACACGGCCACATCGTCGGATGTCCAAGCCAAGATCACCCGTGAGCTGAGCCAGAGAGCATCCTTCGGGCGGCTGACGCTCGACGCCTCGCAGTTGGAATACATCTCCAGCTCCGGCCTGCGCATCCTCTTGTCGCTTTCCAAGCAATATAAAGAAAAGTTTCAAGTGCACAATGTCCAGTCTCAGGTCTATGAGGTGCTTGACATAACGGGCTTTACCAAGATCATGCCCGTCGAGCGTGCCATCCGTCAGATGGTCATCGATGGTTGCGAGGTCATCGGCATAGGCGGCGTCGGCACCGTTTACCGTCTCAACGGCGACACCATCATCAAGGTGTTCCGCGAAGGGACGACCTTAGACGAGGTGCGTCGCGAGATCACGATGTCCAAGGAGGCGCTCGTGCTGGGCATGCCTACGGCCATCTCGTTCGACATCGTCCGTGTGGCACCGACCGCCGACTGCCGCTGCGAGCGCTACGGACTGGTCTATGAGCTGCTGCATGCCGAAACGCTGAGCAGCGTCGTCAAGCAGCACCCCGAACAGATCGAAAGCTATGCCCGCAAGTATGCCGACCTGTTCCAACAGATGCACAGCATCGAGGTGCCCATTGGAGGCAATGTGCCGTCGGCCATCGAACGCGAACGTCAGCAGGTGGAGCACATCCGCCGCTATTTCTCGCAAGAGGAAGTAGATATGCTGCTCGCCATCCTCGACAGCATACCTGCCGGCAACCGTCTGTTGCACATGGACCTGCAGACCAAAAACGCCATGTTGCAGGACAACGAGCTCATGCTCATCGACATGGGTGAGGTAGGCTACGGCCATCCGCTGCTCGACTTGGGCCATGCCTATTCCGCCATGGTGAGCCTCGTCGGCGACTACGACAAGATCATCGGCATGCCACGCGAATTGGGCAATCAGATATGGGACCTCGCCATCGAACATTATTTTGCCGGGCTTCCCGCCGAAGTCGTTGCCCAGCGCAAGGCCCAGATCGAAGTGGTCTCCTGCGTGAGGAACTTCAGCTGGCTCGCCCTCTCCGACTCGTTCCCCGAGGACGTGGTCAAGGCGTGCCAGGCGCTGTTCCACGAACGCGTCGCCAGCCGCTACGACTACATCATGAAGGTCTGCAAGACCTTCAGCGACTGGACGTTATAAAGAGCTGATGAATCCAAGAATATGTTCCGAGCTTTACTACCTATATTATTATGCCTTCTGAGCGCCCCACTGGCAAGCGCTCAGAAGGTATTTCGCGGCACGTCCAGCTACACCTCGGACATCGTGTGCAACATCAAAGACGGAAAGGTGTACAAAGGGACTTCTTCTTATACCGCCGATGTCTTAGCCCGTTTCGACGGCACGCACCTCTACCGCGGCAACAGCAGCTATTCCAGCGACATCATCATGACGTGGCGCGACGGCAAGATCTATCGCGGCCGTTCCTCCTACCAGTCGGATGTCCTCGCTACGTGGCGCGACGGCAAGATGTACGACGGCACCTCATCCTACCAGTCCGACATCCTGTTCACCTATCGCGGCAACAAGGTCTATCGCAAGAACGACACCTACCAGAGCAGTATCCTCCTCACTACCTCATCCCAGATTCACCCCCTCCTACTCTACTGGTTGGTAAGATGATGGCATTTTTTCAGCGCTTTTGAAACAAGTTATTGGAAAAAGCGTTATCTTTGCGGCGTTCTATTACACCAAAAACTGCAATGAAGAAAAGACTTACCTTATTATTTACCTTTATATTGTTCTGCATCTGTGGCGTTTACGCCGATCCCGTCGTGGAGGATGGCGTGTACTACATCACATGTGAACAAGGCGAAGGATATGTCGCCCTCGGTGCCAAACATGGCGAGTTGCCATACATCTGCTTTGTCAAAGACATGAGCAGCGTGGCTGCCGACGGCTTCTGGATCGTCACGAACACCCGTTCTGGCTATACGTTCCGCAACGAAGTCACGGGTGAATACCTCATCTACACCACCGGACGTGACGACGCCTACTACAAAGGGATGACGCTGTCCACCTCCCCCGAGGACAGGACGCAGTTCTGGACCATCGAGGATTTCGGCGACGGATCGGTGAAGATCCATAGCGTGGTGTCGGAGGGCAGCTACTGGAACCTGCGCTACAGCCAGGGGCTGTTAGGCACCTATTCCAGCAACAGCAGCGCCGCCTCCGCCAACGAGCGCTTCTATTTCTGGAAGAAAGGCACGGAACCGGGACCGGGACCGGACCCAGGGCCGGATCCTGCAGAGCCTACGCAGATGACGAAGTTCCCCGATGCCCTGCACGTCTATCTCAACGACGGCCGCATCGAGGCTTACCCCTTGGATTATATTGCATCGCGCGACGAGACTGGCGGCAACCTCGTCATCAAAACCACCTTCGGCAAGACCTTCACCTATGCGATGTCCGAGGTGCAGCGCGTCAGCGAAGAAGCGCCCACCGACTTCCCGATGTTCGAGTCGTACAAGTTCAACAACAAGTTCAACGACCAGCTCTTCACCGATGCCGAAGGCGAGTTTGACGCCGACACGGTGAACGTCACCATCTCCGCTATCGGCAAGCGTCTGACGCCTTCGTTCAAGGTTCCTGACGACGGGACATTAGTGTACGTCGATGGCGAGCTGCAGGAGAGCAAGGTGACCCGCCTGCGTTTCGACAAGGACATCTACTACGTCGTCACCCGTGCCGGCATCTCGATGTTGCTGCCCGACGCCACCGACGACGGCACCCGCAGCGAGACCACCTATTCGATGCAGCCTTACGGCCGATTGGTGTGCGTTCGTGTCAATTGGCTCACCGATCGTGCCGAGGTGCCACGCATCGACATCGTCACCGCCGACGGCCAGCCCATCACCAGCAAGGACTATTTCAAGGATGCCACCATCACCATCGACGGCCGAGGCATCTTCCCGTCGATGGAGGAAACCCCGATGCAGATCAAGGGACGCGGCAACAGCAGCTGGGGATGGGCCAAGAAACCGTATCGACTGAAATTTGAGGAAAAGGTGAAACCGCTGGGCATGACGAAGGGCAAGAGCTGGGTGCTCCTGGCCAACGGTCAGCGCGGCTCGCTGATGTCCAACGCCATAGGTATGAAAGCCGCCAACCTCATGGGAGCCAGTGCCGCCAACCACATCGTACCCGTGGACCTCTACCTCAACGGCGAATACCGCGGCAACTACAACCTGACCGAGAAGGTAGGACTGGCCAACAACAGCGTCGATCTCGAGGACGAGACGGCAGCCGCCTTGCTCGAGCTCGACTCCTACTACGACGAACCCGACGGCCAGAAGTTCCGTTCGATGCCCTACAGCTTGCCCATCAACATCAAGGAACCGGAGTTCGACGAGGGCACCACGTCGCTGACCTTGGAACAGATTCGCAGCGACTTCAACGGCTTCATGTCCACCCTCTATCAGGGGCAGGACATCTCGCAGCACGTCGATATCGAGCAGCTGGTACGTTTCATGATGGTCAACGAGCTCACGCTCAACTATGAGTTCTACCACCCGAAGAGCACTTTCTGCTACCGCGAGAGTTTCGAAAGCGACACCAGCAAATACGTCTTCGGCCCTGTGTGGGACCTCGACTGGTGCTTCGGCTATGAGCGCTACAAGGACTATTTCAACAACGAGGCCACCAGCAACTACTGGATTGACATGCCGGCGTTTGAAGTGCGCGATTTCATCCGCGACCTCCGTTGGAAGTACGAGCCCATGAACGATGTCTATAAGGAACTGTGGGAGCAGTTCTTGAACGAAGATCTCACCGAGCTGATGGAATACGCTCAGGACTACTACGATTTCGCCCACAACTCCTTCGACCTCAATCGCAACATGTGGGGCGACAACACGGACTACCGGCAACAGGCCAAGACGGCTGCCAGCTGGCTCGAGACACGTGCCAACAAGATCTACGAAGACCTCTTGAACGACGTGCGACCCGACATGCCGGATCCCGTCGATCCGCCTGAACCCATCAAGTTCGAGAACGACAAGCTCTACACCCTCACCTGCCGTCGCGGCGGCCTCACCCTCAACGACGACCACACGGGACTCGATGTCGATAACGTCCGCACCTGGTCCACCGACGAGGAGAAACAGTTTGCCATCATCAACATCGAAGGCAACAACTACCTGTACAGCCCCGTCGCCAAGGGCTTCCTCAACACCTCCACCGTGCACGGCGAATGGATGGAACGCTTAGGCTCGCCCATCTTTTTCGACACCTCGCACGCAGACGAGGAATACCTTTATATGATCAGCACGCAGACCGACAACGGAAGCATTCTTTACTTCAACAACAGCACCACACAGCTGGTTATCAACGGATGGAGTACGCCCGACGACGGCGACCGCTGGAAGATTGAGGAGGTGGGCGACTTCGACCCGACCGAGGCACTCAAGCTGGCGCAGGGTGATCTCTACGCCATCACGACGAACCTGATGTTCAACGGCGAAGTTCTCGCCACCGAAGTCAAGGAGATGCCCTATGGTGCACATATTCCTACCCCGCCGTCAGATTGGAGCAATGTCTTCGTGACGCTTGAACCCGTTGGCACTCATCCCTTGTTTGTCAGCGAAGACGTCACCGTGAACTACGAAGCTGTGTGGGGAGGACCGTTCGCCTTCACGACGACCATCGACGATGCACAATGGTACAATATGACCATCCGCACCGACTATATGGTCGGCAAGTTGGAGACCGAGCCTTACTATCCCGTGGCTGTTTACAGCGCCGACACGCTGGAGTTGAAGACCTTCCAATGGGCCTTCGGCGGTAATCCTTATAAGGTTAAGGTGTACAACCGCTCAACCGGACTCGATGAGGTGTTGACGAAGGATGGCGACAACGCCGTCATGCGTCCCGGCAACTACACCTGGGAGCTGGTGCCCAACTCGGACGGCTTCGTGCTCCGTGTCCCCGGCACCCCCAGCACCTGCATCAATCAGTTTGGCGGCCAGAAAGGTCCCTTGGCCTTCTGGACCAGTGGCGGCAGCCTGACCGACGACGGCTCCACCTTCCGTGTCACGCCGGCACCGGCACCCTACGACGGCATACTCGCCGGACGAATGGGCAACGGACAGAAGGACAATGCCATCTACGACCTGAGCGGACGCCGAATCAGCAAGATACACCAACCCGGCATCTACATCATCAATGGCCGAAAGGTCGTGGTAAAGTAAACGAGCGTACCAAAAAGAATCCGCCTGAGCAGCTGCCCAGGCGGATTCTTTTCTTTATGTCTAAGGTTTGAAGGCAAAGGTCTAAAGTCTTACTTCAGACCAGCCCATGTGCCACGGATGTTGCGGCACTGATAATAAGCGTTCGGGCAATTCCAAACCTTGTAGAGACCGCCGTCCCAGTTCTGATAGATTTCCATACCACGCTGGAATGATTCTCCCCAACCACCGGATGTGAGAATGTAGATATAATACACAGTGCCGTCGGCAGTGATACTAACCTCCTGGGGAGGTGTTACGTGAGAGCACATAGCCACCGTGTAGGGCTCGTCGGGAGCATAGGCATTGGTGTAGGTAGCGCCCTGCAGCAATGCAGCCGGCAGATAGCGCTGGATGTACTGGTCGTTCTCGTCGGAATACTTCGACAGCACGATCTTGGTCTTCAGGATGCGCAGGATACCGCTGACGGTGGCATCGCTGTTGCAGAGCAGCTTGAAGCACTTCTCACCCGTCGTGAAGTCGCGGGCATAGATCTCCTCAGCCATCGGAATCATGGCTGCCGTACCCTGAACGCTCTTACCCAGCAGACCTTCATAGACTGCCTTGAACTCAGTGTAGCCCGAAGGAATGTTGGTGAACTCCACCCAAGCCGTAGGTGTCTTATGCTCAGTTGCGTTGTAGTCAATCTCACCCTTGACGGTGTAGGTGTGGTTGCCATAGGTAAGCGTGTTGCCATCGACATTGACGCTCTTCTTGTCCTCGTTGACCAAGCCAAACCATTTGTCCTTGTAAGTGGTGCTGGGTGTGCTGGGATTGCTGGGATTGCTGGGAGTATCTATGGGATCGTCCTTGGGGTCATCCTTTGGATCGCTCTCACACATGCCAGCAGTGAACAGCGTGAAAGCTAAACCTGCCATCAGATAAGTGGCACTTTTGGTCAAAAATTCTTTTTTCATAAGCGTAATAGTTTAAAGAGGGTTAATAAAAAATGGTTATCACAATAATGCTAAGACAGACATAAATCTATCCTATTGTCGGCACAAAGCTACGGATAATCTTTCAATCGAGCAAAAAAATTGCAATATTTTTTTTCCTTCCATTTACACCTTATTTATATATAAAAGGGCACTTCTTAGCCATCAAAAGGTGCATCATCGTTAATTTCTTTGATTTTTGTTTAAGTTTTTTAGCATTTTATTTGGTGGTTAAACAAGTTTTCACTAACTTTGCGGCGTTATTTAACAAAGCTAAAGGTTCGTGAAACGCAAAATCATCCTTTCCGTATTGGTCATCCTGCTCTGTGCCGTAGGCGTATGGAGCTGGTTGGCGAAGCCGTGGGAAGGATGGCTGAGTGACGATCAGCCGGAGACGGAAACGACCATCGACCGCTTCGACCGCCTGCTCGACGAATATGTTTCCTTAGGCAGCTACACCGCCCTGCACCGCATGAATACGCAGTACCCCACCGAGACCAAATTGCTCATCGAGAATGTGTTGGAGCTGGGAGCCATCGATGAACCCGACATCGAGAAACGACTGCGTACGTATTACTTAGACTCTACGGTGCAGGTGCTCCTGGATGAGGTGCATCGCCAATATGGCGACCTGAGTGACTTGGAACGTGACTTCGACCATGCCTTCAAGGAGCTGAAACGCAAGGATCCATCGTTCCGCGTTCCACACGTTTACACGCAGATCTCATGCCTCAACCAGAGCATCGTGGTGGGCGACACGCTCATCGGGATCAGCCTGGATAAATATCTCGGCGCCGACTTCCCGCTCTATCGCGAGTACTACAGCGAAGAGCAGCGTCAACAGATGAACCGCAGTGCCATCGTCAGCGACGCCGTCAGCGCGTACCTTCAGTATGGAAAGTTAAATGACCACCCTTTTTCTAATCCCCGTTGAGCTCGGCGACACTCCGCAGGAACGTGTGCTGCCGCCTTACAACCGAGAAGTGATTCTCGGTATTCGTCATTTTATCGTCGAAGAGGTTCGCTCGGCTCGACGGTTCTTGAAGCGCGTGGATAAGGACATCGACATCGACGCGCTGACGTTCTATCCGATGGGTAAACATGCCGACGCGGCGTTATTTGCCAGTTACCTGAAACCGTTGGAGGCAGGCGAGGATATGGGCGTCATCTCGGAAGCCGGCTGTCCCGCCGTGGCCGATCCGGGCGCCGACGTCGTGGCCATCGCCCAGCGTAAGGGTTTCAAGGTGGTGCCGTTGGTAGGACCGTCATCGATGATTATGGCCGTCATGGCTTCGGGACTCAACGGCCAGAGCTTTGCCTTCAACGGCTACCTGCCCATCGACCCCGCCGACCGTGAGCGCCGCCTCCGACAGTTGGAGACACGTGCCGTGCAGGAACATCAGACGCAGCTGTTCATCGAAACGCCCTATCGCAACGAAAAGCTTTTCAAGACCTTATGCCAGGTGCTGCGACCGCAGACACGTCTGTGCATCGCCGCCGGCATCACGACTGCCGACGAATGGATACGCACGCTGACCGTAGCCGAATGGCGTCGCACCACCCTCCCCAACCTCTCCAAGACCCCTGCCATCTTCCTCTTTGGAAAATAGCAGTCCATTATCCATTATCCATTATCCATTATACATCATCCATCATACATCATACATCATCCATCATACATCATCCATTGTCCATTGTCCATTATCCATTGTCCATTGTCCATTATCCATTATACATTATACATTATACATTTTCCATCATGACTCATCGCCTTACCTTACTTGCCATCGTCCTCATCGGCGGAATGGCCACACAAGCACAGACCCTGAAAGAATGGGATGACGTCCACGTCACCAGCCTCAACCGCCAACGTGCCCATACGCTGGACATCCCCGTCGGCTCCGCCGCCGAAGCAGCCGGAGCCTATACACCTACCAACGCCCTGGAAGCCTCGCCCTACTTCCTCAGCCTCAACGGCACCTGGAAGTTCCAATGGGTCGGTACGCCCGACAAAGCCAGCGACACGTTCTTCAACGATAAGTTCGACGCCACGGCGTGGGACGAGATCGAGGTGCCGTCGTCGTGGCAGGTTTACGGCCTGCGCCACAACAAGCAGTGGGACAAGCCCTTGTACGTCAACACCCGCTACCCCTTTACCTATGACCGCGAGACATGGAGCGTCATGGCCGATCGCCCGGAATGGTTCACCTATCGTGGCGATATGGCGAACCCCGTCGGCTCCTACCGCCGCACCTTCACGCTGCCTGCGGACTGGAAAGGCCGCGACGTATTCCTCCGTTTCAACGGCGCCGGCCATGGCTACTACGTATGGGTCAATGGTCAGTTTGCCGGTTATGCCGAGGACAGCTATCTGCCCAGCGAATTCAAGATAACAGATAAGGTACGCGCAGGAGAAAACAACATCAGCGTCCGCATCTACCGCTTCACCTCCGGCTCGTTCCTCGAATGTCAGGACTACTGGCGACTGACGGGCATCACCCGTGATGTCTATCTGTGGAGTGCGCCCAAGACACGCATCCACGATTTCTTCTTCCGTACGACAGCCCTGAAGAACGGCAACAGCGAGGCCGAGGCGGCCTTGACGGTCAACATCGCTGGGGCTAAGCCCAAGAAGGCCGTCGTGGAAGCACAGCTGAAGGACGGCGACCGCGTGCTCGCCACCCAAACAGCCGCCGTCACCCAGACGGGAGATATTGAGCTCCAGTTCCCCACCGTCAGAGGCATCAAAGCGTGGAGCGCCGAGCTGCCGCAGCTCTACGACCTCGTCATCACCCTCAAGCAGAAAGACAAGGCGACCGACGTGCGTGCCCTGAAGGTCGGTTTCCGCACGGTCAGCGTCCGTGCCGACGGC
>Ga0247611_10002563_pt1 | contig 28936 bp, 25 predicted proteins | sample 177DNAGHGhighgp2_FD_192422 | JGI IMG/M metagenome (GOLD analysis project Ga0247611, IMG submission 192422) | Sheep rumen microbial communities from Palmerston North, Manawatu-Wanganui, New Zealand - 1770 DNA GHGhigh gp2 | ecosystem: Host-associated > Mammals > Digestive system > Stomach > Rumen... | reverse complement strand
GGCCACACCTGTTCCCATTCCGAACACAGAAGTTAAGCTCACTGGCGTCGACAATACTCGGCTGGCAACGGCCCGGGAAGATAGATTGCTGCCGGATTAAATTCCTCGATAGCTCAGTCGGTAGAGCGTTCGGCTGTTAACCGAAATGTCACAGGTTCAAGTCCTGTTCGGGGAGCCAAAGCACCAAGCAGAAATGCCTGGTGCTTTTTTTATGCCTTTTCTGATTCTTGCCAACATAATGCCTTTCGAATAGAATTACTCATATGAAACATATTATCTGATCAGGGTAAAGGAGGCACATCATGGGTTTATTTTCGAATCTATTCGGCAACGGCGGCAAAGAAATCGACGATGCATTGGGCAAGATGAAGAACCTCGCAGAAGATATTGCCAACAGTGACGGACAGACACAGCAGAGCCGTCCCGCCTCCGCAAATCCCGATCCTTCTTCAAGACCGATAATTAATGCTGTTGAAGAAGAAGGTCCTTCAGGAGACTCCTGGGGTCCCAAGATGCCTGCTGAAGAGAACCAGTATAATTCAGGTATTTCTTATCAGGACTACTTCTCGAATATAATTACCGGAGCATTTGCTTCTTATCAGATAAGCAAAGAGATACCTGCGGGACGTAAAGCGCTTGTATTTACGTTCAGTCAGGCCGGTTCCAAAAAGCTCGTGGTCGAGATCATTTCGGACAGGACAAGTCCTTACAAGATCAGAAAAGACTGCAGGGCACAGGGCATTCCTTATCTGCGCTTTTATTACGATCATAAGGGCTGGTGGAATACCAAGTCTTATGTTATCAGACGTATATCCGGTGCACTCGGCATCTGATAACGGAGTTATATGGTTTCAGTTTATAAAGATCTTGTTGCCATTTATATCCTGACTGCCGCACTTTTAATCGTCGGCGCGGGTGTCGCACTGTATTATCTGGACGGATACATTTGGATGGCTGTGGTCATCATTATCGTGACCATTATCCTTTTTGCAGTCTTAAAGACCCTGAATAAGAAAGCTTTAAAACGTTTTTCGGGCGAAGTCTTTACTCTGTATAACGAATGCCATATCAAGCAGTATATGGATAAACTCGATTCGCTCATGGCAAATAAGAACAGCAGGGCTAATAAGTCGGCTTACTGCTATCTCTCGGCTCTGGGATATGAGGCTCTGGGAGATGCAGATGCCGCATATGAGCGCGCTCAGGGTATCACCGTACGTTCACATAAATCGGAATACATAAAGCGCATGATCGATTACCATATCAACAAGGATCAGTTCGTTAAGGCCCGCGAATATATGGCCGAACTGACGAAAATGGTCAACACTTCGAGGACCACTGAGATCTATAAAAAGAGCATCGAACAGTATCTTCAGCTCCGCGACCGTAAGATGCGCATATTAAAAGGCGACTACGAAGGCGCAGAGGAATTCTTTACGGAATTCCTTGCACAGAACGAGCCTCTCTTTCTCATAACGAGAGTCAGCGTTTCCTTCTCTTTGGGGGAAGTACTGTACCTTAAGGGTGACAGCGTGCGCGCCAGGGAATATCTTGTCTTCGCGTCCGAAAACGGCGGGGACACAAAGTACAAGAAGCAGGCTGATGAGATCCTGGCGAAGATCGGCTGAACCTTATAAGAGTACTCCGAAAATAAAAATCAGTGTGATGAAGAACAGCGGTATCGAAATGATGCCGAGTACAATGAAAAGTATGACCTTCCAGAGATAGGAAGGAGTGTCGCAGTATGTTGCGCCTGACTGGCCGTTTATCGCCACCTGATATGTCTTGTTTCCGTACCTGTATGTTGCAAGATACATGGGCGCCAGGATGTATTTGAACTTGACGTTGTAGTAGTTCGTGGACAGGTTTACTTCCTTTACGGTATCGCCTCTGTGGAGCTTTTTCTCGTATGCTCCTATATCATCCTTGAGTTTTCTTCTTATCAGCACCTTAGCCCGTTCCCAGCCATCGTTAAGGCCGACCGTGTAGCGTTCTGCGGCAAAGCCTGCCAGATATTCGGGAGCATAAGGTACGAGTTTGTCGAAATAAAAATTCTGCACTCTCGAGATATACGGATGCGTTACCTTGTCGGTCGCGTAGACGATCATGTCATCTATGAACTGATTTCTGACACCCTTGTATTTCTTGTATGTGTAATATGTGTCGCCGTCGCTGTCCGTGTGCTCAAAACCTATCTTTGCGATATAAGATGAGACCGTGTCTGCGTCGAATGTCCAGAAGGGAAGATAGAGCCCCACGAAGTTCTCCAGCTTTACGGACCGGACGCCCTTGGGGACAAACCGTTTCTTATTTACGAAATCTGAAAAGCAGCGTGCGGCTTTCGCTCCGTCGACCGCGAAGGGAATGAGGGCTCCCGGAGCCATAATCTGTTCGTTTTCCGCAGCCGGCATGACGCTCGTCGAACCGCAGAAGGGACAGCATCCCGACACCTGTGAAGCGTCGTAAAGGGCCTGGCCTGCGCAGTTCTTGCAGACGATCAGCTTTTTAACAGTACCCCAGTTAACGCTCGCACGCTGTACCGCTGTATTGAAATCGAGTTCTTCTATTACCGCTCCTGCTTCAGGCTGAGGGAGCTCTCTTGATGTTCCGCAGAAAGGGCAGAGCATCTTAAGCGTAGCGGGATCGTATTTGACGGTGGCACCGCACCCCGGGCACTTAACATCGGTGTTGGATATTGTCTCTTCGTTTATTATCTGAACATTTTCGGCCATTTGAGATCTTCCTTCTTATGCTTAAACACAGCTTTTCCGTATGTATTTTAACAGACGGGCTGGTTAAGTTTATGTTAAGGTTAAGCGATTTTGCAGTTAAGGTTCGTTCTGTAGAATGAACATCGTAAGGGAAAGGAACAGCAAAGTTCCAATCGGAAATATAGATCATAAATATAGATCGGAAAAGAGGTCGCAAATATGTGGACAAGGAAAAGTGTTAAGGAAAAGGGTAAGAAGTCCTTTTTCGTAAGTTATTGGAAGTGCGTTCTGGTAGGCCTGATCCTCTGCCTGATAATCGGCACAGGATACAGCTTCGGAAGCTCAGGAAGCGGTTACATCCCGACATTCACGAATATCTTCACCCATGGTGATGATGTGTCGGACGGAATCGATGATACGGTTTCAGACATAACGGGTGACATCGATGTGAATGTTGATATTGATGATATCGATGTTGACTCAGACGGTTTCCATATCGATTTTGATTCAGACATCGACAAAGACGAGATCGCAGGATACGCAATAGGTGCTTTTGTAGTCTTCATGGTCGTACTGCTCTTCATCTCGCTCTTAATCACGGCTTTCTCTCTTGCGTTCAGATACCTGCTCCTTGCGCCGATAGAATACGGCTGCAGGAAATTCTTCAGGAAGAACCTTGACGAACCCGCAAAGCTCAGCAACATCGTCTATGTCTTCGGACCCAACTACAAGAGCGTAGTAAAGACAGCATTCTTAAGAGATCTTTTCATCTGGCTCTGGAGCCTGCTGTTCATCATTCCGGGAATCATCAAGAGCTACGAGTACAGACTGGTTCCTTATATCGTCAGCGAGAATCCTTCTATCAATTTCAAGGATGCACTTGCTGAGAGCAAGAAGCTCATGCAGGGCAACAAGTGGAAGGCATTCGTTCTCGATCTGTCTTTCATCGGTTGGGACATTCTCTCACTCCTGACATGGGGCATGCTCGATATCTTCTTCGTAGGACCTTACAAGGCTTCTACAGATGCAGCTCTCTATGAGACACTGAAGTATGGTATCGATGCTAAATAACATTGGGAATAGGAATAGGATATAATAAGGTCAGCCGGAGGAGACTAGTCTCCTCCGGTCGGCTTTGGGAATGGAGATTATTATGCAGTATAAAGTATTGATCGCAGATGACGAGAAGGAGATCAGGAACCTCTTAAGGCTTTATCTCGAGAATGACGGTTTCATGGTCGAAGATGTCGGTTCAGGCGAGGCAGTAGCGGGAGCTATCGAGGATTTCAAACCCGATATCGTTCTGCTTGATGTAATGATGCCGGGAAAGGACGGAATTCATGTCCTTAAGGATATCAGACAGGTCAGCAACATCCCCGTCATGATAATCTCCGCCAGAACAGCGGATGCGGAGAGGATCTTAGGTCTTAACGTCGGTGCCGACGATTATATCTGCAAGCCGTTCAATCCACTGGAAGTGGTGGCCAGGGTAAAGTCCGCTCTTAGGCGTTTCTATGCGCTCGGAGGCGGTGACGAACATACCGAAAACATTACCTGCGGAGATCTCGTTCTCGACATCGAGAAATGCCTTCTCCTTAAAGACGGCAAGCCTCTTGATCTGACATCCGTCGAATACAAGATAATGGAACTCCTTATGAAGCATCCCGGCAAGGTCTATACCAAGCAGCAGATATATGAGTATGCCTGGGGCGAGGATTTCTTCGTCGCCGACAACAATATTATGGTTGCGATAAGCAAGCTCAGGACAAAACTCGACGAGGATCCGTCAAAGTACATCAAGACGCTCCGCGGCTTAGGTTACAGACTGGAAGCGTAACCGCTGCAGGGTTTTCGGGAGGACGGATAAGTGAACAGTGAACGCGGGTTAAAGGGATTCATTCTCTCGAGGTTCTTTCTGACCCTTGCCGTCACGGGTATCGTCGAGGTGTTTTTCATCAACCTCGCGAACAGGTTTCTCATCCCGTCTGTAATAAAGTTCACGGGTTTTGAAAAACTCGTTCATATCGACAGCATCAGCGGACTGTTCCTCGTTGTCTTCGTGCTTGGTGCCATGTGGGTATTGGGAAGGCTACTTCCGTTCTTTAAGGTGTCGACTGCTGAGGCTACCGCCTTCCTCATGTCTGAGCTCATAAAGCACGGTCTCGGGAGCAGCGACATAGCCGAGGCGACTCAGACGATAGAAGATCTCAGCCGTAACCCGAAAGCCATAATAGTATTGCTGATATCAATGATAGTAATACTCGTGATAATGCTCCTGCCCTATATTGCCACAGGCGTCTTTTTCTCGGTCTCAGTTGCGAAAGAGATAAGGCATATCCAACGTGAAAAGGAGATCGCACGCCGCAAGGAGGAGGAGCGCCGGTATCTCATGATCTCAAATATCGTACACGACTTAAAGACTCCGATGACAACCGTATACGGCTATGCTAAGGCCTTAAACGACGGGATCGTTCCCGAAGCGAAGAGGCCGGAATATTTTGAGGCCATAATGGCCAAGAGCGACAGGATGAATGAAGTTGTCGCGATGCTTCTTGATTACGTCAAACTCGACAGCGAAGGTTTTACCATCAAGCGTGAACGCATCGATCTTTGCGAGATGCTCCGTTCCTGCTGCGCATTCAGTTACACGGACATCGAGTCCGCAGGTGATGAGTTCGATATAGACATTCCCGACAAGCCTCTCTTTATCAGTGCGGACGGGATCCAGCTGTCGCGTGTCATAACAAATCTCATAACAAATGCGATACGACATAATCCGAAGGGCACCAAGATCAGGGTGTCTCTGACCTGTGAATCTTTTTCGACCGCTGAAGATATCAGGATCTTTGTTGCGGACTCGGGAGATGAGATCCCGTCACCGTTGTGCGACCAGATCTTCGATCCGTTCGTCACGGGAGACGAATCACGCGCATCGGGTTCGGGAACCGGTTTGGGTCTTGCTCTTTCGACCAAGATATGCGACATGCACGGGTATGGTTTTAAACTCGTGCAAAGGCCCGAGATACTCCGTTACCGCCTCGGTGATGAGTATAAGAAAGTGTTCGTGATATCTATCTGAGGACATGTTTTGTTTTCGGCGCCACATTCGCATAAATCCGTTTTTTGAAGTAAAATCCTGATGTCGGAATAACAGAAGGGATAAGGAGTCCGGATGGGGAAATCAAATAATAATCTGATAAGGGCAGGAGCTGTCGTTATGTTGATCGTAACGGCACTTGCGTTTGGCGGATGCACCGTTAAGACGAAAAGGCAGCTGATTAATTACGCCAGAGAAACTTACGGTGAGGCGAAATATATCGGGAACAAGAGCAAGCTCGGCGGGGAGGATGCCTATACCACCGTCATACTTGAGGATAAGGATACCGGGATACAATACGAGGTTACATCAAGTATGACATCGATCGGTATAGACGGATCGTTCTTCGGAAGGGTCGAGCAGACTTCGTCTGATTTTGAGAAACTGTACTATGAATACCTGATTGACGAAGCTTCTTCTGAGCTTGATGATCTGTCTGAAGAATACCGTTTCACGTACAATTTTCAGTACGAAGTGTTCGAACTCGTTTTCGAGGACAGGGATGCGGGCGCTGATGCCGGGAGGGCAGCCGCAGAGTTTGATGAGATCCTTTCAGCGGCTGACGTAAAGAACATGCGCCCTCATTATTATATTTTAAAGACCAGGGACAACGTAACTCTAGGATCTTATGACGCGCAGAACGAAGATTATTCAGCATCGAACGATACAAACATCATAGACTATGTTCATAAGAATTACGATGCGGATGCAGTATATCTGGATTCGATAGGGGCATATATTGACCAGTTTCTCCCATACGATGAAGTGGATATATTATTCCCCGGTCACGACGGTTCTCCCAGCGGTACTGCTTACTATTTCAGGGATAAGGACGGTGATACTTTCGTTGCCATAGACCTGGATGAATTCGGCGCAAAGAAAGGCGGGATCAGATTGTTCCGCGATAAAGCTTCCGGCATGGAAGAGATAGAATACTGATCTGTAAAGGAGATTATTGTGCGTTACGATTGTCTTATAATCGACGATGAGAAAGAACTTGCGGACAATACATGCGAGTACTTTAACATGTTCGACGTGAAAACCGCTGCAGTGTATTCGAGCGCTGAAGCGGACAGATTTCTCTCGGAGAACGAGCCCGGTCTCGTGCTGCTCGACATCAATCTTTCCGATGGCAGCGGATTTGAGCTCTGCAAGAAGATCAGGCAGACGTTAAACATCCCGATCCTCTTTATCTCCGCGAGAAATACCGACGATGACAAGATAATCGCCCTTAATATCGGAGGCGACGATTACATCGAGAAACCTTATTCTCTGGGTGTTCTTCTGGCCAAGGTAAAGGTCGTGCTGAAGCGTTTTGCAGTCGTTGCGGATAACGATGCACAGAAGAAGCCTGACTACGATGACGGCTATCTTAAGATGGATTCGGTGAACAAGACCGTCTTTGTAAACGGTGTCGAAAAGAAGATCACATCGATAGAGTGGAAGCTTTTGGATTACCTGATCGAAAACAGGAACAGGCTTGTAACCAAGAACGAGATCTTTGAGAATGTCTGGAACGACAAGTTCACGACAGATGGAACACTGAACGTGCATATCAGGAAGATCAGGGAAGCCATAGAAAAGGATCCGCAGGATCCGAAGTACATCATAACCGTCTGGAAAGAAGGTTATAAGTTCGTATCGACAGAGGCTGCCGGATGAAAAATACTCCGTTCGTGATCCTTCTCATCCTGACCTTGATAGCGGAAGCTGCAGCCTGCTTCATCATGGTCACGAAGATACAGGATATCAGGACTGATCCTGTCAAGGTAAACGAATGCATGTATTCCGTAAAGGATAATTACGGCGACCCTTCAAAGTACGACACACAGCTGGATTATGTCGTCATCGGCAATGACGGCGGCCTCATCTACAAGACACGTGACGGACTTAGCGAGACGGTAAATGATGCGATAAAGACAAGAGGTCTCATACTGGATCTTGAAGTCGGCGGGGAAGTCATAGGAAAGGTCATCTTTGATTACAACATGGGCGAGCAGATCGAAGGGATCAGGATGAATATAATCATCTTGTTTTCCATCGTTGCCGTCATTCAGATTCTCATCATCGTTATCTGGTATATCTACCTTAAGAGGACTCTCATAACGCCGTTTTCGAAGCTCAATGATTTTGCTGTAAGGGTCGCGGGAGGCAATCTCGACCTGCCTCTCGAGATGGATAAGGGACATGTTTTCGGTGCCTTTACTGAAAGCTTCGACCTCATGAGACATGAGCTCAGGAAAGCGAGACTTGCAGAGAAGAAAGCTAGCGACGACAAGAAGGAAATGGTCGCCAAATTATCGCACGATATCAAAACACCTGTTGCATCTATAAAGTCAACTTCAGAGATCGGAATGGAACTCACCAAAGAGGAACGAACAAAGGAGATGTTCGGAGTTATCAACTCGAAGACCGATCAGATCAAGCTCCTTGTCGACAATCTCTTCACATCAAGCGTTCAGGATATCACGGAGATCGAAGTAAATCCCGGCATGCAGCCTTCGGACTTCATTGCAGGACTTATAAAAAACTCAGATTATATGGGCCGCACGGGCAGTTTTTCGATCCCGGAATGCAATGTGTATTTCGATAAGCTGAGACTCCAGCAGGTATTCGACAACCTCTTCATGAACTCATATAAATATGCTGATACGGAAATCTCGGTCAATGCGGAGATAAGTGGTGATTATCTCGTTATCAGGGTCGCCGACAAAGGCCCGGGCGTTAAGGAAGAGGAGATCCCTCTGCTCATGGAAAAATACAGAAGGGGCAGCAACGCCAGCGACAAGGACGGAGCAGGGCTGGGCCTTTATCTGACAAACTATTTCATGGAAAAGATGGACGGCCAGCTCTCTCTCAAGAATCTCGAGCCCGGCTTTGAAGCGGCCGTATATCTCAGGCTTGTGTAAGGGCAGAAGACATGAACTACAAAGCATTGTCTGAAAAAGTCAGATACTTTAAGGAGTCTGAGGAAGGAGTTGAGCATATGTTTGATTCTTTGGAAGATATGAGAAACGAAGCCGTCTCGGAAGCTACGATTGAGTATGCTAAAAAGATGATTGCAAGAGGTAAACTCACACTTGAAGAAATAGCTGAGGATTTAGGTCTTCCACTCGATAAGGTAAAGGAGCTTGCAGAATCCGAGACTGCTTAGTTTTTAGCATTGATTCTTGTCTAAAAAGGAAGCTGTCTCTTCAAGTTCTGCTTCTGTTCAGTCTTTTGCAGCACTGAACCACTTGGTACGGCCTTCCTGCACAAAAGTAACTGTGCCTTTTTCGACCATACGATTAAGCAGGGTTATTATCGTCTGCTTGGACCATCCGGTCATGGCAAATAGGGCTCTTGTAAGCTCCATTAAAGTCATGGATTTATTTTTCCAAAGACAATCAACAATCTTCCATTCAGAATCTGTCAGGCGCATTTATTTTCATTCCTCCGCATTGGTCTACTACTGCTTACCAATATGCTGCGTTGGTCGACATGAGTCAATCAATTGTGTTTCTGGTTTTGAAGAATAATTGGCCGCATATAAGGCATTATGAACATCGATGTCCTTATATGGAACTGTTATAATTTCTTCGGGTGTTATCCACACGACATAGGCGGTTACCTCCTTCATTGTTGTGATGAGGAGGTGGTGCTGATGAGCGATTATGAAATTCTGATAGTGGTCTTGACCATTATTGCAATAGTAGTAACTTTGATCATTGAGTACATAAAAAAATGACCGCCCTTCGCCAAAAGTTGCGGTCATTTACTTAATCATTTCTTGAGGTAACCGTCTAGAGGGTAACACCTCTTTACATAAACATTATACTACACGGTTTACGATTATCAATAATCCAACTATATACGTCCTATTTATGGCAGTATGTGTTTTCCTTATCTTTCCCTTACAAAACGATTGTAAGGGAAAGAATAAGGGGGAACCCGGTAAAACAGGCAGGAAAATGTATAAAGTCCTTATAGAATAAGGATTTCTCAGAAAGCAAACGATTTAAGAACTATTTAAGAGTTCCTTAAAGGCACTTAAGGGTTAAAAAAGTATCCTAGTGCCATAAGGAGGTCGAAAGACATGAAAAACATTATTGAGACTAAGAAGCTTTGCAAGACATTTTCCAACGGCGGCGTTCAGCAGCACGTACTTAAGAATATCGATCTTGAGATTTATGAAGGCGATTTCACTATCATCATGGGAGCATCAGGTGCCGGTAAGTCAACTCTTCTCTATTCATTATCAGGCATGGATAAGCCGACTCTGGGAAGCGTTTCTTTCGACGGTACAGAGATCACAAAGATGAATACGGATGAGCTTGCTGTCTTCAGAAGAAGCCACTGCGGATTCGTTTTCCAGCAGGTATATCTTGTGGATTCTATGAGCGTTATGGATAACATTATGGCGGCAGGACTTCTCGTGTATAAAGATAAGAACACACTCGTTCAGAAAGCGGGAAATCTTTTAAAAGCCGTAAACATCGATGAGACACTTTGGAATAAGTTCCCCACACAGATCTCAGGCGGTGAGGCACAGAGAGTAGGCATCGCAAGATCCCTGATAAACGATCCGAAGCTTGTTTTCGCTGATGAGCCTACAGGTGCTTTGAACTCACAGACAGGTAAGGCAGTACTTGATACACTCACAAGTTTCAACGAGAAGGGCCAGTCCATCGTAATGGTCACACACGATATCTCAAGTGCAAGAAGAGGCAACCGCATCCTTTATGTTAAGGACGGTGAGATCGCAGGTGAGTGCAACCTCGGCAAGTATGTAACAGGTGATAAAGAGCGTCATCAGAAACTGAATGACTTCCTCGCAACTATGGGGTGGTAATCATGAACAAAGCATTATTACTTACCAAATCGAACCTCAGAAAAAACAGAGGTACGTCAGTAGGACTTTTCCTGTTGATGCTGATCACAACCTGCCTTATCGGAATAGCCCTCCTCATCTTTATGGATTGCTATCCTTCCGTAAGCAGAGAGGCAGTAAGACTTAACGGAGGAGACGGATACCTCAGCATTTCCGGAAACATTGAGGGATTTACTGATGAGAAGATCAAGGAACTCCTCGAAGATGATACGGACAGGTACTATACATATCACGATCTTAAGCTCTCCAATCATCCTGTAAAATTCGGTAACGGCGAAGTTGTCATCAGTCTCGATATCAGTGACGATTCTGCTTTTACAAGACCGATGAACACTTTTGAGGTCATTACAGAAGATGCTTTGATCACTGAAAATTACATTTATCTTCCTTACCAGTTTAATACTGCCGGCGGATTTAATATCGGTGATGTTTTCGAGATCGAAAACTCAGGAAAGAAATACAGCTACACGGTAAGAGGATTTACCAATGTTGTATACGGCGGCTGCAATAATACTGCATTGTTTGCATTAGTAGTTGATAACGGCAGCTATAAGGAACTCTGGGATGAAACTCATGAAGAATATGAGAACATCAATATCATATATGATCTTAAGGATGGCGTGAAGAACGGCGAATTCAGGATCAGGTCTTTTAACGAGCTGCTTAAGGTCAATCCTTTTGCGGTCACCGAGGGATACGACATCGACGGAGTGATCAGCAACAGGACTTTTATCGGACTTATCATAGCGGTTTCTTTCCTGGTCGCTACCTCACTCATAATCGCGGCAGTTGCAATGATGCTCGCAAACAGCATAAGCAACTATATCAAAGAGAATATGAAGACCTTAGGTGCTCTTAAGGCGATAGGCTACACGGGAAAAGACATCAAGGCTTCACTCGTTATCTGGTTTCTTATTATTGCAGCTCTGGCAAGCATCATCGGTATCGTATTGTCATACATTGTCATGCCGGTTTTCGCATCGATCATAATCGGACAGATGGGTGTTCCTTACAGCATTACGTTCAATCTTTTGGCAACACTTATTCCGGCAGGATTTGTAGTCCTGTTCACACTTTTAGTTACGGTCATCTGCGCGAACAAGGTCTCGAAGATACAGCCGATCGTGGCACTCAGGGAAGGTGTTGAATCACACAATTTCAGGAAGAATCATGTAGCTCTTTCCAAGTCGTCATTAAGTGTTAATGCAAGCCTTGCAATGAAGACTTTCTTCGGCAACATGAAGCAGAATGTGATCACGTTCTTCGTATTAGGATTCATGGTCTTCTGCTGTGTGATCTCGCTCCTTCTTTATGAGAACTTCAGCCGTCATCCAAAGCTCGATATCCTTGCTACTGAGATCTGCGCAGGTGTTGTCACGTCCGATCAGGAGACCAGGGAAGAAGTTCTTGAATATCTCGAAAACAGATCTGACATAAAGAACATCAGAGAGATCATCAACATGAATGTTTACTATGACGATCAGGAGAGTCTGTTCTGCTACATCGTCAAGGATCTTTCAAAGATGAACAATACCACTCTCTGCTACAAGGGAAGACTTCCCGAGTACGATAATGAGATCGCAGTGAGCGGATCTTTTGCCAGGGCATACGGCTTTGAGATCGGCGATGAGATAAAGATCGATTATGGTGATAATGCATTCAATTATCTCATCACGGGATTCATCCAGACAGCAAACAACCAGGGACGCGAAGCGATATTCTCTTACAAGGCTGCAGATCACATCATGGATATCGACAGCATCCCCGGCTGGTACTGGTTCGACCTCACAAACGAGTCGGAAGATGTTGACGAGAATATTGATGAAGTTAACCGAATCCTTGAGGAGTGCGAGGACAAATATGGCATTCACATCGTCAGCACGATGAATTTCTACAAGATGATCGGAGGCGCCATGACAACATTCCAGGGAATATCCCTCATGATGCTCGTCGTTATGTGTTCCATCTCCGTTGTGGTGATCGCACTGATACTGTTCCTTCTCATCAAGTCGCTCGTATACCATAAGCGTAAGGACTACGGAATATATAAGGCATTGGGTTACACATCAGGAAGTCTCATGCTCCAGACAGCGATGAGCTTCATGCCCTCTGTAATCGCATCTGCAATCGTTTTCTCAGTCGTATCGTACAATGTTGCAAATCCTTATATCTCATTGTTCATGCGTTCGTTCGGTCTGATGAAGTGTGACTTTGCGATCCCGGTACCCGGCGTTGTCGCGATCGGAGCAGGCCTCACAGTTGTATCTTTCTTCCTTGCACTTTTGCAGACAAGAAGGATCAGGAAGATCGAAGCATACAACATGCTGGTTGCTGAATAAAGTGCGTAATAGGGAATAGATTGAGTTTGTAAGGACGGGGCTGTCTCTCGAAAAAAGAGACGGCCTCTCCTTTTTGTTTTCGTGCCGTAATGATAAACTGATTCCATATTGATGCGAGGGGGAAGACGTTCATGAATAAATGGATCAGGGCAGCCATACCGGCACTGTTGATACACTGTTCGATCGGTACGGTCTATTGTTGGAGCACTTTCAAGGAATCGATCGCCAACGCCATCGGGATGAGCAAGTTTTCCGTGGGCTGGGCATTCAGTTTCGCCATCTTCTTCCTCGGAATGTCGGCAGCTTTTGCCGGAAAGATCGTCGAGCAGAATATCCACAGATCATCTCTTATCTCTGCGATATGCTTCACGACAGGAATGATCGGCACCGGCTTTACGATCCGCTTTGTAACCGGTCCTCTGGCACTGATACTCATCTATCTGTTCTACGGATGCATAATGGGCATAGGACTCGGAATAGGATATCTGACTCCGGTAAAGACGCTGATGCTCTGGTTCAAGGACAACAAGGGTCTGGCGACTGGTATTTCGATCATGGGGTTCGGCCTTGCGAAAGCGATCGCGACTCCGATCATGGAGATGCTCCAGAACAAACTGGGGATCGCTCCGATGTTCTGGATCCTCGGATGCATCTATTTCGTCATGATGTTTGCAGGACATCTCCTGCTCAAAAAGCCTGACGGCTGGGTCGAGGACAAGGCTGTCAACGACAGCTTCAAGGCAACGTCAATGTTCAAGGACAAGACGTTCATCGGCATCTGGCTCATCTTCTATATCAACATCCACTGCGGACTCATGCTCATCACTTATGAGAAGCAGCTTCTTAATGAGAAGTTTGCCGGGCTTGCGATACTTGCGACTATAGTCAGCATCGTTCCTTCAGTTACTGCGGTGTGCAATGCTTTGGGACGCATCGGATATTCGACCGTGTCGGATAAGATGAAGGACAGGGCAACGGTCTACGGCATCATATTCCTGTCGTGCGTTTTGCTCTGCGGACTCTCCGCTGTCATCAGCAGCGGCTTTGTCATCATAGCTCTTCTCATGGTGATAAATCTCGGTTACGGAGGCGGTTTCTCGACCCTGCCTGCACTTTTGGAGTCCAGGTTCGGCATGAAGAATATCTCCAAGATCCACGGCCTCTCTCTGTCAGCATGGGCGGTAGCGGGTATCACCGGAAACAATCTGTCAGAGATAATCCTTCAGAATACTAACAATAACTACACTGTCATCATCGTCACGGCAATGGCGCTCTACGCAGTTGCCGGTGTCATATATTTCACGATGGTAAAGGCGAAGAAGGCATAAGAACTGAAAAGATCAGTTCCTTTCATGATGTTTGTAGTACTCGTTCACGAGGCTTTTGTATCCCAATGCCTTCAGGTCGTCATAGCGCACGTTGAAGCGTGATTTGGTGTGCGTTCCGCTGATCAGATAGCGCAGCAGTTCCTGTGAGTAAAGATCGATCTCGTGAAGGCTGTTTGCGGTGGTTATTACAGGGAAGAACCATAGGCTCCATGTAAGGTCTGAATCCTCGTTCTCCTCAAGGAGTTTGTGATTGAATATCCTGATAAATGCGGCTGCCGCCTTGGTACCGTCCAGACCTTCTCTGCGGCGCCAGCGGTCAAGCGCGCGTGCTTTGCGGCGCATCTTCTGTTTGAGTTTTTTTACTGAAGCCGGCGCTATGTCTATCTGTCCGTCCTTAACTTCAATGCCGAGGAAACAGAATCCGTCTCCGGGTCTTGAGAACGACTCCTTGTCCGGATTCACCGTCAGGTCTTTTGCATCAAGGTGATCCAGGATTACTTTTCTGTATACGTTTATCTCATCCTCATCTTTTGCGAAAACGATGATGTCGTCAGAATATCTCGCATAGAGAATGCCTCTTTTGAAGAACCATTCATCAAGGTCTTTCAGGTAAATGTCGGCGTAAAACGAAGCTATCGGAGTGCCTGCCATTATGCCTTTTTTCTCAGTTATGATATTACCGCCGTCCATGACTTTTTCTTCGGTAAGCAGGGCCTTCATGAACCGCAGGAGTTCTTCGTCATCTTTGACCGTATCATCCAGGAAGGCACATATCTTATCTACGGGGATCGAATTGAAATAATCGCTTACATCGACCTTGTATGAATAAAGCGAATGAAGATCCCTGTTGCGCGTGATGGAAGCTATTGCGTCTTTTGCGCAGATGCCCGGACGGAAAGAGTAGAGACACGGTGTGTAAATATGATCGTATTTTCTGAGTGTCAGATAGGTGAGAAGCTTTAACACCATGTTGAATTCATAAGGGTACTTGTAAACGGTGCGCTTCTTCTGGCTGCTCATCTTGCTTATTACGGCTCTTGAAGGCAGGGGAAGACCTTCACATGCTCTTATCTCTTTCTCGTATGTGAGATAAGCTTCGCTGTCTATGAAGGTGCGGAGTTCCTTAGTGAACCTTTTCGAGCACCTTGTGCCTGATTTATATCTGAAGAATCTTTCCCAGGTGTTTTTATCAAAGAGATTATCTATAAGCGACACTTATGAATCCTTGACCCTTATATTTGTGATGGCGCACTGGTCGCCTGTCAATGCAACGTAAACATATGGCGAACCGTCTTTTATCGTCGTGATGTTGGTTATTTCTATGCCTGCGTTCTCGGTCTTTAGCGTTACCGTATTGCCTTTGTGCTTTATGTTGACCGAGCAGTCAATGCCCTTCTTGTTCAGCTCTTTCCATGCATTCCAGTCGTAATTGTCACTAAGCTTGTTTATCCTGAAATCGTTTGTCGCATAGTCATCTGAATCCCAGTTCTCACCGTCAAGTCTGATCAGTGCATATTCGTGGAAGTTGGGACCGCCAACCTTTCCGTCGTCGGAAGAGAAGAGGCTGATATAAGGGCAATGCCAAACGAGTCTTGCAGTAGGAAGGCTCATAGAGTGGAATGTGACCGTGAGATAGTTGCCTAATAGGATGCCGTCGGTGGCAGCTGAACGGTAGCCGTCTGACTGGATGTTCGGCAGATCGCCCGCAGGAACGTTGATGTAGGATATCTCTTCAGCTATCCTCGGAATATAGTCCGCAGGAACGCTTCCTTCATCACGGTCGATGCTTACGTTGGTGATATGACAGTTCTCGCCTGTGAGACCCATATATGCCCATCTTGCGCTGTCGGGGAGAGCTATGATGAATTCGAGCCTGGCCATGTCCGACAATATCCTGATGAGTACATGGTCCTTTATCTTGACTGCCTCTACGTTATAGGAGATGCTCTTTGAGATCATCTCGAAGTTTTTGTTCTTTTTGACCTGAGGCTGTATCTTTCTGGCGCCTTTGCATACGAACGTTCCATCGAACCTGATCTCGGCGTACTCGAAATAATTGAGCCTCTGCGCATTCTTCTCATCCTCGTGGATCCTTGCATCGAGAGAATCGAAAAGTATGATCGACGGCATGGCATGTTCAGGAGAGTAACCTGCATCAGGAGTGCTCGTAAGTTTTATGTTAGTCTTTTCGTCGGTGACAACGATGCCTTCAGATACAGATGTTCTGTACTGTTTGCAGACAAGTTCGCTCTTTCCTGAGAGTTCTTTTACTTCTTCTTTTTCCTTCATCTGATATTCGCTGTCCAGGTCGATTAAATGGAGCATGATCTTAGCGAATTCAGGATCGAACTGCGTGCCGGTGCATTTTACGAATTCCTCTCTTACGACCTGCTGGGGAACGGCATCACGGTAGCTTCTCTTAGAAGTCATTGCATCGTAAGCATCGGCTACTGCGATGATCCTTGCGATCTCCGGAATGTCATTGCCCTTAAGTCCGCTCGGATAGCCTCTTCCGTCGTAACGCTCGTGGTGTGATTGTGCGCCGATGCTGAGGTACGGTGACTCACTGATGCTCGAGAGGATCTGCGCGCCGATGACCGGGTGCTGCTTGATCTCCTCGTATTCTTCTTCAGTCAGCTTTCCGTCTTTGGTGAGGATGCTTCTGGATATTCCGATCTTACCTACATCGTGGAGAAGTGCCGCATAGTAGATCTCGTCGCACTCCTGCTGATTCTTTCCGGCCAGCTCTGCGATCTTTCTTGAGTATTCCGCGACTCTGGATGAGTGACCTTTAGTATATTTATCCTTGGCATCGATGGCGCTCGCGAGCGCTTCAGCCGTCTGCGTGAACAGATGCCTTGTTTCTTCTGTCTCTTTCTTCAGGTAATCGATCTCGATCTTGCGTGCTCTGTCAACCGTCTGGTTCATGTCCCTCAACGCGAAGAGATAGAGCATGGTGGATAAGAAACCCGTTGTGATGTTTATGAGAGAAAGACCATAGAACTTCAGCTGGAGAACGCCTGCCACGAGCGGCATCGTCGTAAAGAGGATAAGTGATGCTATCAGGCTCTTCCTTAAATGTTTGTGATACTGGATGACGACTGAAAGCTGCAGCAAGAGAACGGCCAGAGGGATCGACATGCCGATCACATAACCTTGTGACCGCTGATAGTGGTTCGTGGCATCGAAGGTATAGTAAAGACCTGTATACTGCGAGATGATAAGCAGTATAACTCCCGTGATGATAAGATAATCGATCAGCCTCAGCCTGAAGGGTACGGTCTTTAAACCTGTCTCATCCACATAGATATCGCGGACATAATGATTAAATGCCCAGAGGATGAAGAGGACCATGGCAAAGACCATGAAGTTGCTGACCCTGACCATGAGATAGCCAAAAGCGGAAGTGTCTCCTCTGTAAAGATATGCGGCTCTGTCGGAAAGCAGGAGGACGACCGAGAATATATTGGTCAGTATCAGATAGAACTTGCGCTCGCGGTCCATAGTCTTTGTTAAAGCCATGAAAAAAGCAGTGGCCGCTGAAATGCCGCTCAAAACAAGCATAAGATCAAGCTGTATACTTTTAAGGAACTCGAACATACCGCCAACGTCTCACGAATATTTTGATTCTAACTATAATTCTTATTTGATAATTAGAATTATACTCTTTGTAAATATCGCGTTAAAGATAAAAGTGTTATTTGCCCGGAATGTATTTTGTTCAATTATTCAGCATAATGCCCGAAAACATTTACCGCTGGCCACTGTTCCGGTACACGGTTTCCGGCTTTTTGTACCGCTTGGTAATGCCTCATGTACCGCTTGGTCGAAGTGCCGTTTAAGTCACGTAAACGGACCGATATAATCACCTCAAAACCAAGGGAGGAAACTAATATGACAGACTTAACAAACACAAAGATCAGAACAGCCGGTGATGCGGCAAGCACGGACTTTAACGAACTCAGGAAAGAGGCATGCGTTCTTCAGAAAAAGGGAGTACCCTTCATGATGGCATCGGTTGTTATATGGACACTCGTTACGATAGTAAGGATGCTCCCTGCAGATATCATGACGAGGAATATGTACACCTTTTACTGCACAGGACTGCTTATCCCATGCGTGCTCGTTTTCGGGAAGATAACCGGAGCCAGGATATTCAGCAAGAGCAGGAATCCCATAAACAAGCTCGGATTTCTCTGCACTATGAACCAGATGCTCTATCTTCTCATCGTGATGTGGGCATTTTCGCAAAAACCTGACGCGATGCTCATGCTCTTTGCGATGGTGTTCGGTGCGCATCTTCTGCCGTTCTCATGGGTATATGACAGCAAGACATATCTCGTAATGTCCCTTGTAACGACATTCGGTTCGATGCTCATCTCGGTATTTGCAACGGAAGTATGTACAGGCATATTCATGACGGCATGCCAGACAGTGATGTCCGTACTGCTCCTTATTGAGTGCGGAAAACTTGAACCTCGCTCAAAAGGCGGACAATGAATTATAATGTTCCTGATACAGGGAATGACGGGAGTCGCAAATGAAGGTCACGATCAAGAACGACATAGATTCAGGCACGGCAGTGGAGATCCACTGCCGTGAAGTGACTTCCGAGACGGAAAGGCTCGCACGCTATATCGGCAGGTTTGACGAACGCATAACCGCGACTTCTAAAGGCCAGACGTACAACATCCCAGTTGAGGAGATCCTCTATATCGAATCGGTCGACAAGAAGACGTTCCTTTATACATCAGGAAACATACTCCAGACCGAGAAGCGACTTTATGAACTGGAAGAACTCCTTGATGAGAAGACATTCTTCAGGTGCTCCAAATCGGTCATCGTAAATCTCAACAAGATAACAAAGCTAAAACCTGAAGTTACGCGCAATATCCTTGCGACGCTCGCAAACGGGGAGGTCATCGTGATCTCGAGGCGTTATGTCAGGAATCTCAGGGACCTTATCGGATTGGACGGATAATGCTATGGAAGATATAAAGAAGCTCCTTGTATATTTCAGAAATGCCCTGGCATTTTCGTATTCATGGCTGGTGCTCTGCACGGTTGCCGTGTCGCTTATCGGAGGAAACGGTGAAGTAACCGTACTGTTCCTTCTGAAGCTCCTGGCGCTCTGCGCATGGGGTTCGCTCAGTTTTGTTTTCGCATTCTTTACGAGGTTTATGAGCAGGAAGGGATTTGTTGCTGACCTTACGGTCTTTTTCATCCTGTTTATCCCTGCGGAAGTGCTGATGTTCTATTTGATGGGGATATTCGAAGGCGTCGGAACTCCCGCGATGTGGATAATGCTCGCCGTTACCGTTGTTGTTTTCTATGCTGCATCAATACTGATCGATGTTCTCGTAATGCGCAAACGCTCACGGAAATACACTGAGAAACTCATGGAATACAACGCGAAAAAGAATGCTGAAAGAAAATAAGCCAAAAGTTGCTATTTTGTATTTCAAAACAAGCGCGAAAAATGGTACTATCTCTTTTGGGTAAAGAATAATAAAGCAAACCGAGGTGCTTATGAAAAAGAACGAACGTAAAGATCTGGTCACCAACATCTATACTGCAGACCCTTCTGCGCATGTGTTTAACGGCAAGATCTACATCTATCCTTCTCACGACGAAGACCTTGACATTCCCGAGGACGACGACGGAGAGCAGTATGTAATGAAGGATTATCACATCCTTTCCATGGATTCACTCGACAGCGAGTGCGTAGACAACGGCGTCGCACTGAGCGAGGATGAGATCCCGTGGGTAGGCAGACAGCTTTGGGCTCCCGATGCCATCTGTCTGAACGGCAAGTATTATCTTGTTTTCCCGGCAAAGGACAAGAACGAGATATTCAGGATCGGCGTAGCCGAGTCTGATTCTCCCGTAGGTCCTTTCAAGCCCCAGGAAAACTTCATCGAAGGCAGCTACAGCATCGACCCCGCAGTCTTCCAGGATGACGACGGCAGGATCTGGTGCTACAACGGCGGACTCTGGGGCGGCCAGCTCGAGATGTGGCAGTCCGGTTCCTTCAATCCCGATGAGCGCCGTCCCGAGGGTGACGACAAGGCTCTCTGCGCTTTGGTAGCTGAGTTCAAGCCCAGCATGGATGCTTATGTCGCAGCTCCCAAGATGATCACCATTCTTGATGAGAACGGCGAACCTTTGAAGGCAAGCGACGAGGACCGCAGATATTTCGAAGATCCCTGGATGCACAAGTTCAACGGCAAGTATTATTTCTCATATTCCACAGGCACGACACACTATCTCTGCTATGCGGAGGGTGATTCACCTGAAGGCCCTTTCACATACAAGGGAAGGATAATGGAGCCTGTTATCGGCTGGACGACACATCACTCCATCGTTCAGATCGACGGTGAGTGGTATCTGTTCTATCACGATGCAAAGAGATCCGGCGGATGCTCACACAAGAGAAGCGTAAAGTTCACCAAGCTCAACATTGCTGAGGACGGTACGATCGAGACTATACATCCTTACGATCACGAGTGATATAAAAACTGATCTCAAACATTACGGGCTGTCTCATTGAGGCAGCCCGTTCTCTTGAATTGCTGAAAAAGAAAAGCAGAAAGAGAAATCATTAAATCCAAGTAAATACTTGGATGTACAAGATCGTACACGAACCGGCTGCCTGCGAAGCCGGTAAAAGGTTCGTGCCGGACCCGCCACAGGCGCGTAAACAGCGTTCTCTTTCTGCCACGGGTAATTATACACGCAGAGTACTGTAAGTAAAACACCGGAAACTCATATAGCCTGTTGCCTTTAGTCAGAGTCCGAAAACTTTCCGCCCGTGGTATAATTCTCTTTGGAATTAATTCAGGGAGAGATAAATTGAAGACTTACTGGCCGGACTATTACAAAGATTTCCATTGTAAAGCGGGTGAGTGCAGGCATACCTGCTGCAGGGGCTGGCTGATCGAGATAGACAAAGAGTCTCTCGAACGTTTCAGCAAAGATCCCGGTATTGCACCCGTGATATCTGACGGCTGTTTCTCTTTGAAAGAGGACGGAAGATGCCCTTTCTTAAGAGATGACAATCTTTGCCAGATGATAATAGATCACGGTGAGGATTATCTTTGCGATATCTGCAGGGAGCATCCCAGATTCTATGACTGCTGCGACTCTGAAGACGAAGAATGTTACGAAGCGGGCATAAGCTTATCGTGCGAGGAAGCGTGCAGGCTCATTCTGAGCCGGGAAAACGGTTTTACGCTCGTATCAGATGACGGGGAGGATATAGGAACCCCGGAATGCGTGGGTACCCTTTTTGATAAGGAGATACCTGTTTTAGACAGGCTGCGCCGTAATGACCTGATCGGATGGGCGACTTCATCTGCCAGGGCGCTGTTTTTCAGCGGACTGGAGATGCTGGATCTGAAATGGGGGGAGTTTCTTAAGAAAATAGTTGATGAACCCGTAGGCATCGATGAAGAGCAGGCAGTAATAAAAGCTAATGAGAGGGAATTTGTCAACTTTGCTGCTTACCTGTGCTACCGCTACGCTTATTACAACGGCGGAAAGCAGCTGATCGGTGAATCGGTCTGTCTGCTGGCAGATCTCGTTGCCAGAGGATGCGATATATATGAGGCGGCAAGGATGTTCTCGTCCGAGATCGAGTACTCGGATGAAAACGTGGATCTGGTCAGGAAATATTTCTATCTGGTGCGCTATAACAAGATAATAGACGATTGAAAATGACTGTGTAACAATGTTACAAAAGCTTAAAACAATAGCATTTGGAGGTTTTTATGGTAAACAGCTTCAATGAGATGGAATGGACTGCAAATCCCGGCTTTAAGGGCGGAGAGGGGACCTTCTACAACAAGGTCTTCACAGACGGCGTCAACAAGATGATGCACGGAAAGCTTCCGGCAGGCGCCTCGATCGGCTACCACATGCACGAGGGAAACTGCGAGATGATCTTCATCCTCGAAGGCGAGGGCAAGGTCATATACGATGATTCCGAAATGAGAGTAAGACCGGGCGTATGCCACTACTGCCCTGAGGGACATTCACATTCACTCGTAAATGACGGGAATGCCGATCTTGTTTTCTATGCGGTAGTACCTAAGCAGTAAATAAAACGGAGGGATAGAGGATGCCACATTCATCGGGAGGAGGTTCCCACGGTGGCGGTTTCCACGGCGGTGGATCGCACGGGGGAAGCAGTTCTAACAGAATATCAAGGACTTATTTCCCGGGCTCGAGACGTTATCTGAAACACCACCGTTACGGCGGTGAGGATGAGTATATATATGCTAGTTCAATGCCGAGGAAGACAGGTAAATCAACGATAGCGGTAATCGCGGTCATGGCTGCCATTTTTACCGGAATGACCGGAATCGGTATATTCTCTTCGATTCCGAAAAAACTCAATGCGCATTATCTGGACATGCCCGCTGTTCATGATGACATCGGTGCCATCAAGGATGAGGATGAACTCGAGGACAGGATCAATGAATATTGCGACCTGACCGGAATATGTCCCGTTATATACACTGTTTATGACGAGGATTGGGAAATCGATTACAGAAACCTTGAAGATTATACTTACGATAAATATGTTGACAATTTCAGAGATGAACAGCACTTCGTGATCGTGTATTCCGTGCCGTACAGAGACATGGAGCTTTTAAATGAAGGTAAGATCCGTGTCCCTGATTACTCCTGGGAAGCCGTTCAGGGTGACGAGACGGATCCTTTCCTGACGGAATCCGAATTCCGCAGTTTCGGAAAGGTCGTCATGAAAGCGCTTGAAAGAGGTTACGATCCCGGAACTGCTTTTTCCGAAGCGTTCAGCCATTCGATCAAGGATGCGGAGAGCAAACTGGATCCCGGTTCCCCGGCAGGCATATTCCAGTTGATCGGGTCAGTATTACCGCTGCTTTTTATCGCGGGTATCTTTGTGCCCATTCTGATACTTACCATCAAACAGTATAAAAGAGACAAATATGTTGATTATGTTGAGGTTCCGCTTGATGACCAGCCTCAGGCTTCCGCGGGTGGCGTAAGCGCCGGTTTTCATACGGAAACTTACAGCGGTCCGAATTATTCTTCCAGGTCGTTCAGCTATACTCCGTCTGAATCAGCTCCGATGCCGAAAGGCGTTAAGATCTTCAGTTTATTGTTCTTTATCCCGTTCGTGATAGCAGGCATCGTAATGATAGCGACCGCTGCCGGAATGCTGGCTGCAGGCGGCGACGGCAGCTTCGGCGTAATGCTCCTGATATTCGGTCTGGTCTGGACAACGATAATAACGGTTACCATCATCAACTTTTTCGTAAAGAACTTCAAAAAGACCAAGGCTGCGGAAACACCTCTTACGGCGGAGTATCCCAAGGCAGAATATCCGCAGGCGGAATACCCCGCGGCTCAGATGCCCGTGCAGAACAGTTCGCCTGTATCGCCCGCGTCCGGAAATACGGAGTTCGATCCACGGTTCTTCGGCACGTCAAAGAGCGATTACGATTCGGATGATGAGGATTACAAGCGCATGAAGCGCAAGGGATACGAGTGATCATCCCTCATACTGTCTGAAGTCGTCGGCGTACTTAAGGTTTGGTTCGATGTAGACGGGTTCGGCGTGATCTGTCGCGAGCATTATCTCGTTTACCATGATGTATGTATCGCCTGTGTCGATCCAGACGTAGGCGAGTGTTCTGTCGTACTGGTCGAACTCTTCCACGTCGTATTCGAGATAGACGATATCGATCTCAGACATAAGGTCCTTCATGAATGCGGATGCTTCACGGCCTTCGTCGGTATTTTTGCTCTCGTCCTCATGGACTGATTCGGGAGCGTTGATGCCTGTGAGGCGGACTCTTAAACGTTTACCCTCCGGGTTGTGGACGATTATCGTGTCACCGTCCACCACGCGCTCGAGTTCACAGGGGACCAGAACGGACGGGTCGACCTGAAGGGTGACGCCAAAGGGAAGTTCCGTGCCGCCGACGTCGTTTTCGGAATAGACGGAAGCGACGGTATCGGAGGTCTCGCGGTAAACGGTCTGCTGGGGGAGCGGATCAAAGCACCCCGTCAGAGCCAGGGCCGAAAGGGCAATACCCAGCGCGGCGGCAGGTAAAAAGCGTGCGCGTACGCCGCCTTTTCTGCATTTCGCGGTGCGGGAAAGCCCGCTGTTGACTGTAAGTCCGTACTTTTTCATGAGTGTATTGTAATCAATAAAATAAAAAGTGCAAAGACGTTCCCTCAATGTTACAATTCTGTGTTAGAATTCTGTCTAGTAAATTTCATCAGGGCTTAAGAAGGGGGCGTAAATATGCCAAAGAGAGAAGATATCAATAAGATTCTTATTATCGGTTCAGGTCCTATCATCATCGGTCAGGCTTGCGAATTCGACTATTCCGGAACACAGGCGTGCAAGGCTTTGAGGAAGCTCGGTTACGAGATCGTCCTTGTCAATTCCAATCCCGCGACCATCATGACCGACCCGGATGTCGCCGACAGGACTTACATCGAACCGCTCAACGTTAAGCGTTTGGAGCAGATCATCGCGAAAGAGCGCCCGGATGCGCTTCTCCCCAACTTAGGCGGACAGTCAGGTCTCAACCTCTGTTCGGAGCTTTCCAAGGCTGGAATCCTCGAAAAGTACGGTGTACAGGTAATCGGCGTACAGGTCGATGCCATCGAGAGAGGCGAGGATAGAATAGAATTCAAGGAGACAATGACTTCACTGGGTATTGAGATGCCGAGATCACATGAGGCATACTCTGTAGAAGAGGCCATCAAGATCGCAGAGGACTTGGGTTATCCTGTAGTCATCAGACCGGCATATACGATGGGCGGCGCCGGTGGCGGCCTCGTTTACAATATCGATGAGCTTAAGGTTGTCGTAGAGAGAGGTCTTGCAGCTTCCATGATCCATCAGGTACTCGTTGAAGAGTCCATCAGCGGATGGGAAGAACTCGAGCTCGAAGTTGTAAGAGATGAAAAGGACAACGTCATCACGGTCTGCTTCATCGAGAATATCGACCCTATCGGCGTTCATACGGGCGACTCATTCTGCTCGGCACCTATGCTCACTATCTCTGAAGATGTCCAGAAGATCCTTCAGGATTATTCATACAGGATCGTTAAGGCGATCGAGGTTATCGGCGGCTGCAACTGCCAGTTCGCTCACGACCCGAAGACGGGAAGGATCGTGGTTATCGAGATCAATCCGAGAACCTCAAGATCCTCAGCTCTTGCTTCCAAGGCAACGGGCTTCCCGATCGCACTCGTTTCCGCAATGCTCGCGTGCGGTCTCACACTTGATGAGATCCCATGCGGAAAGTACGGCACTCTCGACAAGTACTATCCGGACGGCGACTATGTCGTAATCAAGTTCGCAAGATGGGCTTTCGAAAAGTTCCACGGAGCTCAGGACAAGCTCGGCACACAGATGAGAGCCGTAGGCGAGGTCATGAGCATCGGCAAGACATACAAGGAAGCTTTCCAGAAGGCGATCAGATCCCTTGAGAAAGACAGATATGGTCTGGGCTTTGCAAAAGATTTCAACAAACTCTCCAAGGAAGAACTCATGCTCAAGCTCACACAGCCTTCTTCCGAGCGTCAGTTCATCATGTATGAGGCGCTCCGTAAGGGTGCGACAGTTGAAGAACTCTATGAGCTTACAAAGATCAAGCACTGGTTCATCGAGCAGATGAAGGAACTGGTTGAGGAAGAGGAAGAACTCATCAAGGGTGCCGGAAGGATACCTTCCGAGCCGGTTCTCCGCCAGGCAAAACTCGACGGATTCTCTGATAAGTATCTCTCACAGCTCCTGAGCGTTTCCGAAGACCTTATCCGCCGTGCACGTTATGAATACGGCATTAAGGAAGCCTGGGAAGGCGTTCATGTTTCAGGAACGCAGGATGCTGCATATTATTATTCTTCCTATCATATCGAAGACAAGTCTCCCGTATCTTCCAACAAGAAGATCATGATCCTGGGCGGCGGTCCGAACAGGATCGGCCAGGGTATCGAGTTCGATTACTGCTGCGTTCACGCTGCACTCGCTCTCAAGAAGCTCGGCTTCGAATCCATAATCGTAAACTGCAACCCTGAGACGGTATCCACAGACTACGATACTTCCGACAAGCTCTATTTCGAGCCTCTGACACTGGAAGACGTTCTCGCTATCCATGAGAAGGAAAAGCCGTTAGGCGTTATTGCGCAGTTCGGCGGCCAGACACCTCTGAACCTTGCGGCAAGCCTTAAGGCAAACGGCGTAAACATTCTCGGTACCACACCTGAGACGATCGACCTCGCAGAAGACAGAGATCACTTCCGCGCCATGATGAACCGTCTTGGCATCCCGATGCCTGAGGCAGGCATGGCTGTCAATGCCGACGAGGCAATCGCCATCGCAAACAAGATCGGTTACCCCGTAATGGTACGTCCTTCTTACGTCCTCGGCGGACGCGGAATGGAAGTCGTTCACGATGACGAGATGATGAGAGTCTACATGAATGCCGCAGTAGGCGTTACACCTGACAGACCCATCCTCATCGACCGTTTCCTGCACCACGCAACAGAGTGCGAGGCAGATGCTATCTCCGACGGCACGAACTGCTATGTTCCCGCAGTCATGGAGCACATCGAGCTTGCCGGAATCCACTCTGGTGACTCCGCGTGCATCCTGCCTTCAAAGAATCTCTCTCCCGAGATCGTTGATACAATAAAGGAATATACAAGAAAGATCGCTGTCGAGATGAACGTTGTCGGTCTCATGAACATGCAGTATGCGATCGAGGACGGCGTTGTCTTCGTTCTCGAGGCTAACCCCCGTGCATCAAGAACCGTTCCGCTCGTTTCCAAGGTTACGGGCACCAACATGGTCAAGATCGCTACGGATATCATGACAAGCCATCTCACGGGCAGACCTTCACCCGTACCGGAACTCCACGACAAGGTCATCCCTCACTACGGAGTTAAGGAAGCAGTCTTCCCGTTCAACATGTTCCAGGAAGTTGACCCTGTATTGGGACCTGAAATGAGATCAACAGGAGAGGTACTTGGCCTTGCTACACACTTCGGCGAAGCATGCTTCAAGGCTCAGGAAGCAACAAAGACAGAACTTCCTTTGGAAGGTAAAGTTCTGCTCTCTGTCAGCGATCTTGATAAGGTTGATCTGGTCGATGTCGCACAGGCATTTGCTGATCTCGGATTCAAGATCCTTGCGACCGGCGGCACCTATGACATGATCGTCAAGGCCGGCATTGAAGCCGAAAAGGTAAAGAAGCTCTACGAGGGCAGACCCAACATCGGCGACATGATCCTCAACCGTGACATCGATCTTGTCATCAACACTCCGGCAGGGAAGACGTCAGCTCACGATGACTCCTACATCCGTAAGGATGCCATCCGTCAGCACATCCCTTACATCACCACGATGGCTGCCGCAAAGGCTTGCGCAGAGGGCATCAAGGCTGCGAAGGAGAGAGTCTTCGAGGTCAAGGCGCTTCAGGATTATCACGCAGACATCAAGTAATCTTCTGTTATCAGGTTATTTCCAAAGGCTGTTCCGTTTTACGGGGCAGCCTTTTTCAGCATGTTTCCGTCATGGTTTCAGTTCATTTTGCGGCGGTTTCTTCACTCAAAATTGCCTCAATATTCATATCTTGCTTATTTAACAAATCTTGCTGTATTCACCCGCAAAAAATGTAAAGCCGTTTTTGTGCATCAGAGCAGCTGATGCGCATAGGAAAAATCGCTGAAACCCTTGATATTATTGAACGATTTCATTCGAACGTTTTCGCGTGGCGTCGAAAAACGGAAATCGCAATAAGTGTTGAATTTGTTGAACACGCATAACTTTTTTTGAATAATATTTGCAAAATGGTAAATGCCTTTTGAAAAGCAATCATTTAGTATGTTATTTGTACTATTAAGCGAATCGGGAGGTTCATATGTATTACATTGGAATTGATCTCGGCACATCAGCGGTAAAACTTCTGTTGATGAAGAGCGGGGGAGAGATCGTCAGAACTGTTTCTGAGAGTTACCCCGTAAATTTCCCCCAGACCGGATGGTCAGAGCAGAATCCTGAGGATTGGTTCGAAGGCAGCCTAAAGGGATTGAAGAAGCTCATCGAGGGTATCGACGGCAATGAGGTCGCAGGCATCAGCTTCGGCGGCCAGATGCACGGACTTACGCTCCTCGATGCTGAAGGCAAGGTCATCAGACCGGCTATCCTCTGGAATGACGGCAGATCCCAGGTTGAGACGGATTATCTCAATAATGAGATCGGCAAGGCAAACCTGTCCAAGTACACAGGCAACATTGCTTTCGCCGGCTTTACGGCTCCGAAGGTAATGTGGGTACATAAGAACGAGCCTGAGAACTTTGCAAAGATCGCAAAGGTATTGCTCCCCAAGGATTATCTTGCATACAGACTGTCCGGTGTTTTCGCCACGGACGTTTCTGATGCTTCCGGCACGCTCTATTTCGACTGCGAGAACAGAAAGTGGTCTGACGAGATGCTTAAGATCCTCGACATGAAGCCCGAGTGGCTCCCTGAGGTTTATGAGAGCTATGAGCCTATCGGCAAGATCCTTCCCGAGATCGCGGAA